>Ga0207650_10000128_pt1 | contig 94823 bp, 84 predicted proteins | sample KBSS63metaG_FD_184325 | JGI IMG/M metagenome (GOLD analysis project Ga0207650, IMG submission 184325) | Switchgrass rhizosphere microbial communities from Kellogg Biological Station, Michigan, USA - KBS S6-3 metaG (SPAdes) (version 2) | ecosystem: Host-associated > Plants > Roots > Rhizosphere...
CAGCGCTGCAGACCGGCACGACTGACCAGCCTCAACCGCGCGAACCACGCGCTCTCGAAGATCGTTCGAACAGGCTCTCGGCATCCCATGCTGACCTCCAACCCAGCCCGCATGGTGAATCAGAAAACCCCCTCCATGGGAATCCCTCCCGATTCCATTCAGCCGAAACTCGCTCTAGCCTTCGCGTCAGCACGCCGAAGCTGCGGCGGCGGCACCGGAACGGACGGCGATACTCGTCGATCCGGCCTGACACGACCAACGGCAACGCGCCGGCGGGATATGGCAAACCAGGATGAGGGCGACATGAAACAGGCCGAGCACAAAATCGTCATCATCGGCGGCGGCATTGCCGGACTCTGCGTCGGCGTCTACGCGCGCAAATGCGGGTACAACGTCGAACTCCTCGAGCAGCATCACAGCGCGGGTGGACTGGCGGCGAGCTGGCGGCGCGGCGACTATACCTTCGAAACCTGTCTGCACTGGCTGCTCGGCTCCAATCCTTCGGGAGACCTCCACGCCGCGTGGCTGGAGGCGCTCGACCAGCCACTGACGGTGCGTTTTTTCGGTCGGGGCGGACGCTGAACTGGACCGGCGAGGAGACCAACCTGCTCGACTTCGCCGAGCGCCACGGAATTGCCGTCGAGTCCGGCTGCCGTTCGGGCAGTTGCGGGACGTGCGAAACCACAATTGGCACCGGCGCGGTCCGCTATGCGCAACCACCGTCCTTCGAGATCGCTGCCGGCCGCTGCCTGCTCTGCGTCGGCGCGCCGGCCGGCGATCTGGTGCTCGCCGCATGAGCGGATGGCGCACCAGCCTGATGAGCAGGGAGGTCATTCCCTTCTACGTCTCGCTTGCTTTGCTCGGCGGTGCCGCGCTGGTGCTCGATGCGCTGTTGCACCTGTCGGACAAGGTCTGGATCGGACGCTAAATACCGTCGTTCCGAACCGCATGGCGGACTCCCCTGTTGAGGAGGGACGCCACCCGAGGGCGGCCACGCCAGTGCGGCTCAGAAGTTTTTCTGGATCCTCACCGTCAGTGTGCGTGGCTGGAGGGGTGTGCGCTGATCGACATTGCGCAAGGTGAACGGATTACCGAATCCGAAGCTGTTTTCGCGCTGATCGAGCAGATTGGCGACGGTGAGCCCGGCCTTCCACGTGCCTCTCGCAGCTTCGAGGCCAACGTCGCTAACCCAATAGTCGCCCATCGGACGGCTCAGCGCTGGATCGAAACTCAAGGGCGCCGCGCCAAGGTAGCGCGCCCTGACAAACCAGCGCGTATCGATGCCGGCAACAGGCCGCACATAGGACAGCCTCAGACCTCCGGCATAATCGGGCAGCACCGGCAGGCGGTTGTCGTCGCCCAAGGCGTTCGCCGCGGCGGACGGCCGGTAGAGCCGTGCATGCTGAACCGTCAGATTGCCCTCGAACTCAAAGGGGGCGACGCGAAACTTTCCGCCAAGCTCGGCGCCGAAGTTGCGCGCCCTGCCCGCATTGATCGTGCGGACCACGCTGTCCGCACCCAAGATGTCGCTCTGAACATTCTCCCATCGTAGCCCGAACAGGCTACCGTTCAGCGTAATGCGGCCATCGGCCATCGTCAGCCGCCAGCCCAGTTCGATATTTTTGAGATCATCCGATTGATAGGTCCGAGAGGTCGGATCGCCATCGGTGTTGATGCCGCCGGGCCGCACGGCGCTCGCATAGCGCAGCCAGACGACATCCCGCTCGCCCGGATGCCAGGACAGGGTCAGGCTGGGCGTCACGCCCGTCTTGGTCGCGCGGCGACGCGCCCGCCCGTTTTGCTCATTATCGACGCGGGCGTAATAGCCTCTAGCACCCAGCGTCACCGACCAGGCGCTACCGAGAGGCTGGGTGATCTCTCCGAATAAAGCGGCTTCGATGCTGTCATTGTGCAGCGCGGATATGGGGAGTGCCGGCGCGCCGGCGGGCAGGAAGCTGCTCCGGACGGTGTTCTCGGCCTGAAGCCAGGTCAGCCCAGCCACCCAGGGCCGCGAAGCGCCGCCATCGCTCAGGCGGATCTCCTGGGTCGCGAGCCGCAGTAGGCGAAGATCCTCGAAGCCGAGCGGGGCCGACAGGCCGCGCGCATTGGCCTGCGTGGTAGCGTCGAAGATGCTGCTGAACTCGTGCGTGACATAGGCCGTCGCCGATGTGAGATCGAGCGACCCGAGCTTGCCGCGGATCGTCGCCGTGGCCGCGAGAAAATCATTGTCGTGCGGCTCCGCGCGTGCGGTCGTCCGCTCGAGGCGCCGAAGGGCATATTGGCTGTCGCGCACATTGAGCCATTGCGCGGTAATGCCGGCGTCGACACGCCATTCGTCCGCCACCTCCCAACCAAGCGCGGCCCGGGTACCGAAGCGACGACTGCGGTTTACGTTCTGCTTGCTGCGCCCTGCGTCATCGATCCAGCCACCGCCTTGATCAGCATAGGCCGCCAATCTCAGCGCCAGCTTGTCAGAAATGATCGGCGCGTTCAGCACGCTTTCGATCGCGCCACCCGGGCCGCCATGGGCGACTTGGCTTCCCTCAATAGCCGCCATGCCCGACCAGTGGCCCAGATCTGGCTTGTTGGGCACGATCCGAACAATGCCTCCGAGGGCGCCGGAACCATAGAGCGTTCCCTGGGGTCCGCGCAGCACCTCGAGACGGTCGATATCGACGAGCCGGAGGTCTGGATCGGGCGTCGCATAGCTGACGCGGGCCTCGTCGAGATAAAGGTTGACGGTCGACTGCGTGGAACCGTTGAATGCGCTGTCGGCAACGCCGCGCAGGAAGATGCGGTCCCGCCCCGGCCCCAAATTGGTCGTGAACGCTCCCTCAGCAAAACCCAGCGCATCATGTACACCGCGCTGTCCGGCCATCGCGCTCGCCATGTCGGGCCGCACGACGCTGATCGATATCGGCACGTCGGAGAGGCGCTCGTCCCGTTTGCGGGCTGTGACGACGATTTCGTCGATGGCCGCGGAAACGGGGGCAGAGACCGAGACGGCCGCTGCGGGTGCCTCCCGTTCGAGACGCCACACCCCCGGCCCGGCGCGCGCCGCACTTAGCCCCGAGCCGCGGAGCAGCCTGGCGAGCGCTGCCTCTGGCTCCATCGTGCCGCGAATGCGCCGTGTCGGACGCGCGGGTATATTGCCCGCCAGCCCCACCGATATCCCCGTCTGGCTGGACAATTGGGTCAGGGCGGAGGGCAGCGTACCGGCGGGAATGTCGATCCGTTGCGGCGCGGCGGTCAGGGTCGTGAGCGGAAGGCTAGCGAGCGCCGCTCCGGACAAGACGAACCGCATCCTTCGAGACGACAGCTTTGACCGGCAGCAAGGCCTCGATCTGTTGGACAAGCCGAGAACCATCACCGATCGCAAGCACCCCCGAGACACGCAGATCGCCGATCGCCGGGTCGACGGAAACCGGGTGCCCCACATAGCGTGACAGATCCATCGCGACCAGAGCGAGCGGCGTATCCTGATAGACAAGCTGGCCATTGCGCCACGATCCGACGCTGCTTGCAGCAATCGTCCGAACTGCGGCTTCGCCGGTAGTGGTGGCCACATCGATCCGTTGGCCGGCCTTTACGGCGGTCCGCTCGCCGCCCTTCGGGGCGACGGTAAGCTGCCCTTCGCTGACAGCGACGCCAAGCGCCTGGGGCGCCATCACCACATCGAACTTCGTCCCGATGTCGCGGACTTGATAATCCCCGGCCGTGACCACGAACGCGCGCGAAGGATCGTGACGGACATCGAAGAAGGCTGCGCCGCCCTGCATCTCGACCTTCGGCGCTGCGCCATCGGCGAGCGCGAGACGCGAATTGCGATCGAGCAGGATATGGCTGCCATCCTTGAGGTCGATCATCCGCGTCTCGCTCGGGCCCGTGCGATAAGCGACCGCCGTTTCCGCGGTGAACATCGACATCTGCGGGGCGATCAGGGCGGTGATCGCCGCGGCGGCTGCAAGGCCTCCGCCGGCCCACCACCGGCGCGCGCGCGCGGGAGCGCCGAGATGACCATCATCGGCGCTGTCATTGGCCGGAAGGGTCGCAAGGATGGCATCGCGCTGATCGGCGATATCCGCATCGAGCAGCGCGGTGACGTCATAGGCGTCGCGATGCGCCGGATCGGCATCGAGCCAGAGGGCGAAGGCGTCCCAGTCCATGTCGGGCGCGTCGAGACGGGCGTGCCATTCGGCCGCCTGCATCGCGATATCGCCCTCCCCGGAGGCGGGGTTCGTCATCTCGATTTCCCATTCATCGCCGTCGTCATCCCCTTACCTTCAGACGCCGCCGGCCGCACAGCACCCCAGTCCATGAATTTCATCTTTGCATCGCTTCGCGCAAATGCCGCAGCGCCACCGCGATATGCTTCTCGACGGCGCTGCGGGTGATCCCCAGTTCGGCCGCCACTTGGCTATGGCTCAGTCCATCGAGCTTGTGCCGGCGAAAGACGCGACCCGCGCCCGGCGGCAGCGCGGTTATCGCGGCGGCCAGGCGCTTCGCCTGTTGTCGGCCATCGACGATGGCTTCCGGCGAAGGCCCGTCGTCGGTCGCCTCCCCGCCCCGCTGATCTATCGCGACATCGGACCAGCCCTGTTCGCGCTTCGCGCGGCGATGCCGTTCGCGGACCCGATCGAGCACGATGTTCATGCCGACGCGATGGAGGAAAGCAAGCGGACTGGCGACGGGGCCCGTGTCGGCGCGTGCGACATGTAGCCATATCTCCTGCACGACGTCCTCCGCCTCCGCCGGACTGCCGGTGCGGCTGGTGAAGAAACGAAGGAGCTGTGGCCGGTTTGCCGTCAGGACAGCCGTAAGGCCGCCCGCGCCTTGCTGATCGTCTTCGACGGCCGATCTCCTGGCCTGATGCATCGCGTCAGCCATCAGCGGCACCCGAACTGCGCCGCCTCTGCCCGTCCGGCCATATTGCCGATGATGATCGGAGAAGTCGCCAAGGAAATAGCGTGACCCAGCTTTGATGGCGAAACGCGCTGCTAGCGGATTTCAGCGCAACCGACGCGTTCACCGGCCCCGCCAATGGGCTGGGTCATATAGTCGTCGGGCTTCGCGTGGATGACGAGCGCCGATCCATCGGCATCGAGCAGATCGGCGCGCGCCGTACCCGTCGTCATGGCCACCATCGGCGAGAACAGTTCCGCCGTTCCCGTTCCGTCGCTGCCGACGAAGAGGTTGGGGAGATCGCCAAGATCATTGGCGTCGGGATTCAGCAGGCCGTGGACGGCGGGCGTCATCATATGAACATGGCCGCCGGCCGACTTGAACATCGCATCGCTGCAATCGGCCTTTTCATGGAAGTGGATCGCGTGCCAGCCCGGCGTCAGCCCATAAGCCTCGACGCGCAGGATCACGCCCTTCGGAGCATCGGTCACGGTGATTTGGCCGATCGAGGCGCCCGTCGCGCCTTTCAGCGCATATGTTCTCGGCATGGCCGCAGGCGCGGCCGCGACCAGCGCGAGCGAAGCGATCAGCAGGATGGAAGGTCGGTACAAGGCGCTTCTCCTTTTCAGGGCGTCGAGAGGATCCGGTGCGGGTAAGACGCCGCCGCCGCTACGGCCCCACAGCTCGGCCTTTCTCTCCTCCGTATCGATTTCGATGTGGCCACGCACATCGTGACTGCGGTGCCCGGTCGGCAGCGGCGTCTTGCCAGGAATCCTGCATGATTCTGGGCGCTAGGGAGTTTGTGATGCGCGATATCGGAACGAAGACTGTTCGGCGCCTGCTGGGTCTGACCCTGGCCAGCTGCCTGCTGGCGCCCCCTGTTGCGGCCGCGGCGGATCTGGAGGTGACCGCCGCTCAGGTCATGCCGGGGCCGGGTTCGATCCGCTTCGTCCTCTACCGCGGCGCGGACGGGTTTCGTCACGAGGACAAGGCTTTCAAGGTCCTGAGCGCTCGCGCCGATGGCGCCTCCGCATCGGCGCATTTCCAGGATCTGCCGCCCGGCCAATATGCCGTCATGGCCTATCACGACGCCAATGGCGATCAGAAGCTCGACCTGCGGTTCGGCATGTTCCCCAAGGAAGGTTGGGGCCTCTCCAATAATCCGAAAGTGATGGGTCCCCCCAGCTTCTCCGCGTCGAGTTTCGCGCTCGCCGACCGGAACAGCTCGATCAGGATCGAGATGCATTACTGACGCGTCAAAGGCTCAGCCGGCGTGAGCGAGGGCGAACAGCCCCTGAACGCCGGATCCCACCGATCGACTTTCGATGCTGATGCTCGACGGATCGAAACCGCCATCGACGAGCGCGGCCTTGAGCTGCTCGGTGTCGTAAAGCCGGTGAAGGCCGGCGTCGGTAAACGCCCAACTCTCCATACTGCGGCGATCGGTGACGTAAGCGACGAGACGACCACCCGGCCGCATAACCTCGCGAAGAGCCGAAATCATGCCACTATTCGGGTCGCAAAAATAGAGGATGTTGAGCGCGAGCACGGCATCTACGCTGCCGGGCTGACAGGGCAAGCCCTCGATTCTGGCTTGATGAACCTCGGCCGTACCGCGGCCACTTCGTCGGCCGAGGCGCGCGCGGGCGCGACGGATCATCGTCGCCGACTGGTCGACGGCGATGATATGACAGTCGGCGCGGCGCAATATCGCCTCGCTGGCCGCCCCGGTCCCGCATCCAGCATCCAGCACCGTCTCGCCAGGCCCCGGGCACAATATGTCGATCGCTCTTTGCAGCGGCGCCCGGTTGGCAACGTCCATCGCCAGACCGCATAGCGTTCCAGCAATGCCGCTCGGCTCCGCAAGCTGGCGGGCGAGCGCGCGGGCAAAGCGCATCAGCCAATCTTCTTGAGCAATGCCTGAACTTCGCCCCGCCGGCCGGCATCCCAGGCGGTGCGGCTCGGATCATGTGGCGCACGGAGCGCCTTCAGCAGCGCAGCCTTGGCGCCGGCCTTGTCACCCTGATCATAGAGAAAGTCGCCCCAGAAATAATTGGCGTCGAGACCATTGGGGTCGAGCGCCAACGCTTGTTGGAGTAGCTGCCGGGCGCGCGCGTCGTCGCCGAAGCCGATCGGCGAGCCGGGCACCTTGTAATAGAGCACGCCCAGGCTCATCGCCGCGCCGCCATTGCCTGCCTTGGGATTGAGGGCATAGGCGCGAGCGAGAATATCGCGTGCGCGGGTGGCCAAGCTCAGCTTGTGGAAGATATTGGCCCGATTGGCTTGTTCGCTAACGACGATGCCCTGCCAGAGCAGTGGCTCCGCCTGTCCGGGATAGCGGGCGACGATGACGTCGGCCTGATGCGCCAGCTGATCAAGCGCCGTTGTCTGATGGCTCGAGCCGTTCATCTGATAGGAGATGTGCGCCCAGTTATCGTTGATAGACTTCACATCCTCGGGCATCCCCGCTGACGCAGCGACGGGCAGGGCAACGGCCATCATCGCGGCCAGTACGACAAATTTTTTCATGTGCATGTCTCTCCTATGCTTGATCAACAGAACTCGGCGCGCGCACGTCGGATTTGCGGCGCGATGCCATTGTCGATGAGACGGGGGGCGAGCGCGTTGACGATCGCGTAAAGCCGCTCCATCCAGCCGATCGTGACCGTTTCGCGTCGATCGACGATCGCGTCGACGATCCGCTGCGCGACCATTTCCGGCTCGTCCGCCTTCATATGGGTGATGTCGAGGAAGCGGTTTACTTCGCTGTTGTTGAGCGGGGTTTTGGCCGCGCGGGGGCTGACATGGGTGACAGCGACACCGCTGCCCGCCAGCTCGCGCCGCAGGCTCTGGCTCAGCGCCGCGAGCCCCGCCTTGCTGCTCGAATAGGCCGCGAACCAGGGATAGGGGATCGCGCCGAGGACTGAACCGATATTGACGATCTGCCCATGCCCGCGCGCGCGCATCGGAGCGGAAACCGCCTGTGCCAACACCGCGGGGACATAGAGATTGACCCGGTAGCACAGCGCTAGCGCCTCGCACGGCTGATCCTCATGCAGACCGAAGCGCATCACGCCGGCAAGGTTGACGAGGATGTCGGGCGTGCCACCGGTCAGCTTCTTAACGAGTGACGCCAGCGAAGCATCGTCGGAGAGGTCGGTCAGGATGCTCTCGTCGCAGGCCGGGCACTCAACCCGGTCGATGCCGGTGACGTGGGCTCCCCTTTCGCGCAACAGGCGCGCCAGCGGTGCTCCTATCCCCCCAGCAGCGCCGGTGATCGCGATCCGCTTCCCGTCAAGCCGCTTCACTGACCGTCTCCATAGGAATGGCGGCGAAGATCCCGCCGAATAGGTCGAAAATGTCGTTGGCCATGGCGACAATCGCATCTTCGTCGGCGCGATGTTCGAGCCCATTTACGAGGGTCTCGAAGAAGCGCATGTGATCCTGATCGAGTGCGCCGTGCGACGTCAGATAGGTAAAGGCAGATTTCGGCAAGCCGAGGCTGGACCGCACTGCTTCCGCACCGTTGCTCGCCAGCGCGATGCTGGTCCCCTCGAGAACGAAGACCATCCCGAAGAAAGCGGCCGGGTTGCCCGACCGTAGCGTCGCATAGGCATGATCGACCATGCGGGTGGTAGCGGGCGATGCGCCCGCGCTCATAACCGCATCGGCGTCCCCTCCGGCCGCGCTTATATCGTTGAGGATCCACTGCTCGTGGCCCTCTTCTTCGTTGATATAATCGTCGAGCGCCTGAACGAGGCTTGGCTTGGCTGCCAGGCCCGCGCGTGCGAGCCGCATCAGCGGCACCGTGTGGCGGACATGGTGATAGGCCTGCGCAAGATAGGTCAGATACATGTCCCGGCTGATCCGCCCGGCCAACCCCGCCTGAAGCTGGGGCACCGCCATCAGGCGCGCTCGGGCGGGAGCCGTCTCGGTGCAGAGCCGCTCGAAAAACGGCCTGCGCATCGCGCGCTCCATGATAGCGGCGCGGCGCAGTCTTCCGTTTGGCGTGAGGGTTGCGTCGGCCGGCGTGAACGGCCGGCTGGGTTGCCAGCGATCGACGCGGGCGTAAGGCGGCAGCGCTGCATTGGCCGCGGCCACACCGGCTGCAATATCGGCATCGATCGCGGACGGCACGATAAAGGCCTGGAGATCGGCTTCGCCGTCGCCGTAGACCATGGCCTGCGCGATTTGGGGCTGCGCGACGAGCTGCTCTTCCACCCATTCCGGTGCGACATTGCGGCCGAAGCTGGTGATGATCAGATTCGATTTCCGGCCGACGATCGAGAGGCGGCCCTGTTGGTCGATCTCGCCGATGTCGCCGGTGAATATGGGACCGTCTTTTCTCGGTTGCCCGACCGTTCCCAGATGGAAGCTTCCGTTGATGACGATCTCGCCATCCGGTGCGAGCGACACCATCGCATGGCGCAGGGGCTGGCCGACGGTGCCGCGGTCGCGCTCACCCATGGCCTCAAGGCACACGACCGAACCACATTCGGTGAGGCCATATCCCTGGATCACGGGGAGCCCGACGCGATCGGCACGTTCGAGCAGCGAGACGGGCACCCGCGAACCGCCGACCGCAACCAGCCGCAGATGCCTGAGGCGTGCTCCCGACCGTTCGAGCCGATCGACGATGCGGGCGAGATATTCGGGAACGAGAATGAGGCTCGTCGTACCGCTATCGTCGATCGCCTCTACCAGCGCGGCGTCATCAATCATGAAAGGATTGGCAAGGCCGATCGATGCCGAAGCCTTGACCAGATAGCGGCCGCCAGCCAGCAACGTCGCATAGAGCCCCGCCACATTCTCGAGAAGGACGGCAAGCGGCAGGATCGGGACATGGACTCCGGCCATGTCTTCGCCGAGCCGCGCGACGATCGCCTGCGCGGTTTGCAGCATGAGGCTTTCGCCCAGGCAGATGCCTTTCGGATCGCCGGTCGAACCTGAGGTGTAGCTTATCTTGGCCGAGCCGGACGGGATATCCCGCGCGCCATGCTTGTGCGGGACGATGCCGTTGCGTGCTATCGTGGCAGAAGCGCCGGCATCGGCCAACGCAGCGGCGCGCTGATCGTCCGCGAAGAACGGTGGCAGCGGGATGCAGGGCCGCCCAAGCGACAACAGCGCCAGATCCGCGATCACCCAGTCGATGCCATTGTCGAGATCGATCGCGACAGGACCCGAGCCACTTGCCTCGTCACGGATGACCTCGGCCATGTCGCCGATCGCGGTAGGCAGCTCCGCATAGCTGATCCGGTGCAGCCCATCATCGAGGGCAACGCGAGTTCCCGCTTGTTCGGTGCGCGCGAGGATTGCCTGCAGGAGCACGCTCATGCCCGGTCGCCCGCGCTGAAGGATCGGAGCGCGGTTCTGCCCGCGACGATGTCGCCGGCACAGACCGCCGGCTGGGTCTCATAGTAGCGGCCCCAGCGATCGCGGGCTTCGTGGTGCAAGCTCTGCGGATCCGCCATGGCGAGTTCGATGAAGGGAAGGCCGACCCGCGCAAACATCTTGCGAAGCGGCAATGTCAGGGTCGCGACCGCGACCGCGTGGCTGTCGGACAGACGGTCCGCCGCCTCGCTCCACAGGCGGAGCAGCGCCGATGTTGGCGTCGCCGCGAGGCAGCCGATCTCGACGATAGCGCTGCGGTGAATGTCACGCCCGAACGCCGCCGAAACCGCCGTCTCGACGGGCTGGCTGAGATAGGTCTCGAGAAAGAGACGCTTATCCGCCGCGCTTCGGACGGCCAGCGCCGCTCTCGGCTGATCGGAAGCGGCATGGATGACGTGCCATTCCCCATAATCCATGCAGGGCTGTGCGCCGTGTTGTTCGGCATATCGATCCGCCACAAAGGCCCGAACTGCTTTGCTCATCGCTACACTCACGCTGTTTCGCCGGAAGGACGCCACCGCGGAACGAGTACCTCAGTGATGAAAAAAATTTCGGCGGACCGTCAGGAAGGGAGCGGCCCTGATGACGCGATTTTGCAAAACTTTTGCCCTATCGCTGGTAGAGCACCTAACCGGCAGCTTTCGGCGTGAGCCGACATACCGAGCGCTGATCGGCATCGGCCGTGGCGATCGGCTCGACGAATCCGCGCCGGCACCGTGGCAACTGGTCGGGGAAAATCGGCTCCAGCGGCTCGGGCACGAACCCCAGCGCCTGGTCGAGCCGGCGATGAAGAGTGCGGCCAAATCTTTTCGCGAGCGGCGCGCGCGGTTCTCCGACCAGCTGCTCGACTCTTTCGAGGCCCAGCTTGCGCAGTCCCTCGACCACATCCGGATTGAGCCGCAGCGAAGCGATCGGGAGCAATGCCATCGCCTTGCGATGCTCTCCCGGCCCGGTCGTGACCTGGCCGGCCAGCCGGCACATGCCGCGCAACCGCATGGGCGCACCCCGCCGTGTCGGCGACGGCGATCTGGACCGACAGGCCGAATGCCGCGACGCGGCGGTGAAGGTCCTTGAGCAGCGCGCGCTCGCTGTCGAACAGGTGGGCGCAGCCGGTGATGTCGAGCCATATCCCGTCGGGCGGGTCGGGCGCGACGCAGGGGCTGTAGCGCTGCCCTGCCCAAAGGGCGAGGCGGCGCAGGCCTTCGAGATCAGCCTCCGGCTCGGCATCGACGACCTCAAGTCCGGGCGCGAACGAGCGGGCCTTGGTAATGGTCATCCCAGGAACGATGCCCAGCGCACGCGCTGCCCGATCGACCGACGCGACGATGCGGCGGCCGTGATCGGGGATCGCCGCTACCATCGGCGCCGCCTCGGTGCCCGCTTGCCTGTCAGGCGGCGGCTTGCCGGTCTTCCGCCGCAGTCGGTCGATCGACCAATGCGGCAGGAAGAGCGATACGACCCTGCGCATCGCAACCCTCCACGATCCAGCTGCGCGGCTCGCTGCCCCGCACGCGTTCGAGCACGACTTCCCAGTGCGGCTGGCCAAGGCTCGGGATACCCAGCGCCTCGCTCGGGACCGCGCCGATCCGCCAGCGCGTCATCGCCGCCGTCCCTTCGGCAGCAAGCTCGGCCTTCGATGCGCGGCGGAAGACGAATGCGGTGACGCCCGAGGCTTCGGCGGCGAGTTGCAGGCGCTTCGAAGCCGTCGTCGAATATTTGGTCACTTCGCCGACGACGCCGGCAAGGCCGGCGTGGCGGAGGCATTCCTCCATCGCGAGCAGCACGTTCGCATCGCTTCCAGCCTCGACATGGATCACGAGGTCGAGATGGAGCCCGGCGAGAGGCACTGCCGGTGCGAACAGGTCGCGCCAGCAGAGGCACCAAAAGACCGAGCCCTCGATCCGCGCGAGAATGCCGGCGAGAAAAATCGTCGCACTGGCGTCATCCGCAAGATCCGGGCTGCCGGCAATTTCGTGGAGAGCCCCGGCGGCAAGGCCGCCGCCGGGTAGATGGCGATCGATCGGGTCCAGGCCGAACGGCAAGGAGCCGTGGCGGGCGCAGACGCCTTCGATCCGCACTATCCGCGCACGGAGGTCTTCGAGGATGGAGGAATGGCGCATGACATGGATAGACTCGGCACATAGTTGATTCGTTCCTCTTTTGTTCTGCCCTTCGACTTAATGAGTCAAGCTGTCGGTCCGACCGCCGTCGCGGCGCGAGAGCTTCGATGGCGGAAAGCCGGGCATGGCCTCCGCAAAAGAATCATTGGCGACCGCGGTTCGGACCGAACAGGGGACTTCGCGGCAAGGGCCCGGTCGCTTGGCCGCGCGCGACAACCTCTTCCGACTCGGCCGATTCGGTGCGAGATGCGAGCGATCTCCGCCGGTATTGCTTCTCCGAATCCGGCTGTTAGTCTGCCACCGTGCCGCAAAGGCGGCGCCGAGGCTTGAGAACCTCGCTTGGGAAAGAATGACCCGCCATCGACGCGGCCGGGTGGCCGACGCGCATGTCCAAGCCGCTTGCGGCCAAAGGCGTCGGCGCATGTCTCAAGTCGATTTCCACACCTGGGCGCTGCTCAAGGGCGTCGCGATCTCAACCCTGCTGGGCGTCGGCGCGAACGTGACTTTTTCTGGGGAGAGCGATCTCGTCCAGGCGATCCGGGAATCCACCCAGCAGAACGTGTCGCGTGCAGGTGATGAGATCACCTCTCGCAATCTTCAAATCCAACCGACCATCACGATCCGGCCCGGTGCCCCGGTCCGGCTCGTCGTCCATCGCGATCTCATTTTGACTCGCTGGAAAGAATAGGAGGAAAGTCATGGCCGAACTGAAACTCGGCAAGCTGCCCGATCGCACACCCGTGAAACTGACGATCTCCGTTCTGCCGGAACTGCATCAGGCGCTGGCCGACTACGCCGCGTTCTATGCCGAAACCTATGGGCAGAAAGAAGCGATCGCCGAGCTGATTTCGGCAATGCTCTCGGGATTTCTGGAGAGCGATCGTGCATTCCAGAAGAGGGGAGTGCGCAAAGGTGCCTGATCACCGCGATCTGCCTCATCTGCCACCAAGAACGTCACCATTTCTGTCGAACGAGGACGCAGCATCGTTCTTGAACCTGTCACCACGAACGCTCGAAAAAATGCGTGTCGTTGGAGGCGGGCCACCATACTGTAAATTCGGCCGCCGGGTCGCCTACGCTGCTAGAGATCTAGAGGCTTGGGCTGCGAACCGAAGGTGCAGTTCGACGTCCGACCCTGCGTGTAAGGGGCCGTAAGACCTGCCGTCTGGGTCACACCAGTTGAAGTTGCACCCTGCGGCCCACGATCTCGGCTGCTCGTTGCAAGGTTTCGATGGTCACATTGCCGTCGGTTGGATCGAGCACGCGGTTCACCTGCGTGCGACTCGTATGCATCAGCGTCGCAAGGCGGCTCTTGCTAAGCTTGCGCTCCTTCATCGCTTCGGCGAGCTGCCACGCGATCACCTCCTTGATTGCCTTCGCCTGAAATTCGGCGAGGACGCCTTGTTCCTCCAGGAAACTGTCCAGCGATGAACCTCGATGCTGATTGTCAGCCATTCGTGACCTCCTTCATGCGCTCACGCGCCAATTTCAAATCGGCCGGAGGTGTCTTCTGCGCCTTCTTGATGAAGCCATGCAGCGCGAAAAGTTCACCGCCATGGAAGCAGAACAACACTCTGGCGATGGTGCCATCCGGTAGGTTCGTGCGAACCTCGAACAACCCTTTGCTCATTGGCCGGACGAGTGGCATGCCCACTGGCCAGCGATATTGCACTCTCTGCAAATCGAGGCCGATCAGGCGACGATGCTCATCCGGAGCACCCAGCAACCAATCTCGGACCGGTTCATTGCCCATTTTGCTCTTATAGAAGATCAGCTCGATCTTCTGTGGCACCTGATCCACATCCGTACCTTATATAGTTCATGAACCTTATAAAGTGCAATGTCAATCTTGAAGTGGGCGAGTCAGCGTCGCGCTGACTTCTTCCGCACAGGGCGTCCCAACGCCGCCGCGATCCGACCAGACGACCGCTCCGCTGCCCGTTTCGCCGGACCCATCTGAACATGGGCATAGATCTGCGTCGAGCGCGGGTTCTTGTGGCCCAGGATGGCGCCGGTCAGCGCCAATGCCTGACCGGCGGATGTCGACGTCGATCCCATCGTGTGGCGGAGGGTGTGCGGCGTCACGTCGGGTAGCTCGGCGAGGGTCTTCACGCGTGGCCAAATCTTCTTGGTACCCTGATAAAATGACTCCCCCGTCGTCGACGGAAAGACGAAGTCGGACCCGTCCTGCTTGGCGATTGAGCGGAGGATTTCAACCGCGGCCATGCCCAAAGGGCGCACCGACCGCCCTGTTTTGGTGCTTCGCAGGATGAGGAACCCGCGCTCGAGATCGACCTCGCTCCAAGTGAGCTCCGCAATCTCGTTGCGGCGGCAACCGGTCAATGCCCACAACCGTGAAATCGCGATCGCCTTCGGATTGGCCCCCTCGGCCTCGAGTTGATTGAATGCTTCGCCGAGACGTTGGACTTCTTCGACACTCAGGTAGCGCTCGTTTTGGTTGTCGGTTTTGCGCACAGCTGCTTTGTCGACCGGGTTTCGGTCGATGAGCTCGTACCGCATGGCAAAGCTGAACATCGCCGAGAGATCGCGCAACGCCTTCCGAGCCGCGCCTTCGCCCCCGCGAACGATGATCCTTTTGCGCGGTCCGACTTTCTCGTCCTTGGCGGTCTTTCCTGCGGTGACATCCTTGGCGAACTGTTCGACGTCGGGGATGCGAATGTCGCCCAGGCGCTTGCGGCCCAGCAGGGGAACGATGTGGTGATCAATCCGGGCGAGCGTGTATTGCTTGGTCAGCGGCTGCATCGGCCGCCCAATCTTTTTGCCCCGCTGGATGACGCAACCGCGCTCCTCGTAGAGCTTGCGCAGCTCGGACATCAGCATCTCGCCGCGCTTGGCGATGCGCTCGCCGCCGGGATCCTCGCCATTCGCCGCAGCGCCGAGGACAGCTTTCGCTTTCTTGCGCGCCTGTTCGACCGTGAACTGCCCAAAGCGGCCAATGGTGAATGTGCGGCGTTTCGCGGTCCGACCACCTCCATCTATCCGATATCGCACGATGAAGGACTTCGTGCCGCTCGGCATGATCCTCAGCCCGAAGCCGGCCAGCTCGCTATCCCATAGCTCATATTGCTCCTCGCTCGCCGCCGCATTGTCGCAAATCGGCTTGCTAAGTCTGGTCGTTGACTTGATACCCATGTCATCACCTCGGTGGACCCGATACCCCTGCTGGGTCCACTGCGGGTCCACCAGACAGAAAATTTGGTCGTATTCGAGAGGACTATAGCATAGCAAGAACGGCCTAAAAACAGGGATTTATCATGTTCTGGAGTACCTCAGCGTACCCCAGAAAAGGTAGAGCCCAATTTTGCCAAGGTTGGGGTCGAGGGTTCGAATCCCTTCGCCCGCTCCAGTACGATTGGAGCCTATTTGGCGCTCTCAACCACGATATCGCCAGAGCTTCTCGGCACCTAAAGCGGGCAAATCTGCTTGAACTAAGGTTGGGGTCGGTGTCGTGTTTTAACCTGAAAAGTGGGATTTTAACGAACCCTGACGCGCTGGAGTTCGAATTGCCGTGGCCACCAAGTGGCCAGCTTATCAACTCGCAACAAACCGGCTGCAATTGGACAGAAGGACCGAAAGGCAGACCGCGTTCGGCAAATCCGGTCTCAATGACACCAGTGGGCTTGTTCGGCTACCCCCATCTGGACCGTCGGCATCATCCCGGGATTCGGACAGCAATCCTCGCACCGGCCGTTATACGCGCCGGATAAACTGCAAGTCGGCAGTCCGTCCCCGCCTCCTCGCCGGTTTCCAAACTGAAAGCCCGCTCATGGAGCGGGCAGATCAGCGTCGTTCCGCCGATAAGCCCGTCAGCAAGAGGCCCGCGCTTGTGCGGGCACTCCGCCTGGGTCGCGTAAATCTGACCGGCGTGGGTGTGGAATACAGCGACGGTCATCGTGCCAATGCGGAAGTTTCTGCCCTCGCCGATCGGGATCTGCTGGACTGGCCCAATATCATGCTCTGGCCCAAGCTCTTGGGAAGACATGATTAGGCCTCCAGGTCGACGGGAACGAGGCTTGCGAACTGGTTCGCGGTCTTTGGCGTGATCGCCTCCTTCCAGGGATCATAGGCGCCGTCCACCGATGCCTGCATGCGAGCGTCGAGCACCGCCGCCATCCCTTCGGCATCGTCGACGACGATCGCCCGGATCTTCTCCAGCCCGATCCGCGGCACGAAATCGTAGGTGCGCTCCTTCCACTTCGCGTTCTCGCGATAATATTGCATGAACCGGCCCGAAAGGGCGATGACGGCCTCCTCGCTGTCGACCACGGTGAGGAGATCGCCTTTGCGGATATGGGCGCCGGCGGCGCCGCCGAGGTAAATCTCCCACCGGCCATCCCCGATCGCGACCGCGCCGACATCCTTGACCAGCGCCTCCGAGCAATTGCGCGGACAGCCCGCGGTGGCAAGCTTCAGCTTGGCGGGGCTGTCGATGCCGCGGAAGCGCTTCTCGAGCTTGTGCGCGAGACCCATGCTGTCGCCCAGGCCGAAGCGGCAATAGGAATCGCCGATGCAGCTCTTGCAGGTGCGGTAGCTTTTGCCCCAGGCCGAGCCCGCCGGCATGTCGAGTTCGCTCCAGACGGCGGGAAGATCGTCCTTGGCGATGCCGACGAGATCGATGCGCTGGCCGCCGGTGAGCTTCACCAGCGGCACATCATATTTCACCGCCACGGTCGCGATGCGCATCAGTTCGTCGGGCGTGCAGACGCCGCCCGGCATCTCCGGTATGACCGAGAAGCTACCGTCCTTCTGGATGTTGCCATGGACACGGTCGTTGATGAAGCGCGCATCGCGCTCATCTTCATATTCGGCCGCCCAGATGGTTGCGAGCAAGGACGCGAGCGCGGGTTTGGCGATGGGATCCTCGACGCCGCCGCCGAGTTCGCGGAATACCGACGAGACCGATCTCAAGCCCTTTTCGAGCACGGCCGCGACGAGCTCCGGCTTTTTCAGTGGGATGGTCGGCACATAATAATGGATCGAGGGATCCTCCTCGGCCGCGCCGCCACAGAAGAAATCGACGACCTCGCCGACCAGCTTCTTGCACGATCCGCAGCCCATGCCGGCGCGTGTCGCCTTCATGACCGCGGTCGAACTTCTCAGGCCCGAGCCGATGCATGCCCCGATCGCGCTCTTGGTGACGCCGTTGCAATTGCAGACCTGGTTGTCGTCGGGCATCTCGTCGATCGTCACCGCTTGCGCGGGTGCCCCGATGTCGAACAGCAGCGACAGCCGTTCTTCGGGCAGCGGCGACTCGCGGTCGAACGCCTGCATCAGATAGGCCGCCTTCGAGATATCTCCCATCAGGATACCGCCCACCAGGCGGCCATCGCGTACGATCAGCTTCTTGTACGTCCCCTTGGCGGGCTCGGTGAACTGGATCAGCTCGTCATGGACGTGCTCGGGCTCGGTGATGCCCATCGACGCGAGCTCGACCCCCATCACCTTGAGTTTGGTCGCGAGCTTGGAGCCGTGATAGGCGGCGTCGGCGTTCCTGTCCGTCACATGTTCGGCGAAGACCTTGGCCTGCTCCCACAGCGGCGCCACCAGTCCATAGACCTTGCCGCGGTGCTGCGCGCATTCGCCGACCACGTAGACGCGACGGTCGTCGATCGATTGCATATGGTTGTTGACGACGATGGCGCGTTCGACCGTCAGCCCCGCGGCCAGGCCGATCTCGCTGTTCGGCCTGATCCCGGCGGAAACCACGATCATGTCGCATTCGAGCGTCGATCCATCCTTGAAAGCGATCCCGGTAATCTTGCCGTCAGGGTCCAGCAGGATCTCCGTCGTCGATTTCTCGAGGTGGACATTGACCCCCATCTTTTCCATGCCCGCTCGGAGCATCTGCCCGCCGGGCTGGTCAAGCTGCGCCTCCATCAGATGCCGGCCGAGATGAACGACATGGACTTCGCAGCCATGATTGAGCAGGCCGCGCGCAGCTTCCAGGCCGAGCAGCCCGCCACCGATCACGACCGCGCGCGCACAGCGCGTCGCGCTTTCGATAATGGCGGTGCAATCGTCGATCGTGCGGAAACCGAAGACGCCGTCGCGTAGCCTTTCACCATCGAAGATGCCCTTGACCGGCGGAATGAACGCGCGGCTGCCCGTTGCGATCAGCAGGACGTCATAATGCTCGATCGTCCCCTTGTCGGACCGCACGGCCTTCGCCGCCCGGTCGATCTCGACGATCCGTTCTCCGGCGTGCAGGACTATGTCATTGTCAACATACCATTCGAGCGGGTTCATGAAGATATCGGTCGGATCCTGGATCCCGCTCAGGATGTTCGACAACAAGATGCGGTTGTAGTTGCCATAGGGCTCGTCGCCAAACATCACTACGTCGAACATATCGGCGCCACCGCGTGCCAGGACTTCCTCGACGGCGCGTGCACCGGCCATGCCATTGCCGACCACCACAAGTTTCTGTTTCATGATGCTGCTCCTGCTGACGGGTTACGGTTCAGACCTCTACGAGACCGAAATCGATTATGACGGTGCCCTCGGTCCCGGCCGGCGCCGCGACCGTCAAGGCGAGTTCGGTTTCGGGGGAAATGTCTTCGACCACGACCAGCGGGACATGCTGCGCGGATCTGGCGCCCACCGGGAAGAGCCGCATGGTTTCGCCGTTGCGGGTCAGCGTCAGCACCACCAGCGCGTCGCTCGAGTTGCCCGCCCGCAGATAAACCGGCTGGGCGCGCTTGTCGGCGGCGACGGTGTAGCCGGCGAGCGACGTCGGGGTCCCATATCCCTGGCCCGTGAAGGCGTAGATTCCCTGAACGAACTTGGGGGTCGATTCGATCATCAGGCGGTCCTTTCGAGTGAAACGGAGCGGGAGGGCTTGGTGAGGCGGGCTGCGGAGATCTTGAATTCGGGGATGCGCGACACCGGATCGAGCGCGGTGTTGCTGGTGAGGATGTTGGCATTGCCGCGCCCGCCCCAGTGGAATGGCACGAACAGCGTATCGAGGCGGATCTTGCGGCTGTAGCGGGCGCGGAGCTCCGCGGTCCCGCGCCGCGTCGTAACCTCCACCATCTCGTCGTGCGCGATGCCCAGCGTCCGCGCCGTCTCGGGGTGCACCTCGACGAACGCCTCGGGATCGGCGGCGGCGAGATCCGCGATCCGGCCGGTCTGCGTGCCCGACTGATACTGCGCGAGAACGCGACCCGTGGTCAGGTAGAAGGGATAATCCGCGCAAGGCGTTTCGGCGGGTTCGCCATGGCGAACCGGGTGGAAGCGCGCGCGGCCATCGGGAAAGGCAAATTGATCGAGGAACAGGCGGGCTGTCCCGGGATGGGCTTCGGACGGACAAGGCCAGAAGACGCCGTCTTCCGCGGCGATGCGGTCATAGCTGATGCCGGCATAGTCGGCGGTGCCCCCTGCGGACGCCTTGCGCAGTTCGTCGAATGTCGCACGAGGCGCGCTGACCCGTCCGTAGCGATCGGCCGCGCCGAGGCGCTCGGCCAGCGCCACCAGGATTTCGGCGTCGGTCCAGACCCCGGGCGGTGCCTCCTTGGCCTTTTGGCGAAGTATGACGCGACCTTCGAGATTGGTGGTGGTACCGCACTCCTCGGCCCATTGGGTGATCGGCAGGACGACGTCGGCGAGCTCGGCGGTATCCGAGAGGAAGATGTCCGCGACGACGAGGAGATCGAGCGACGCGAGCCGCTCGCGCAGCCGGTCGGTGTCGGGCGCCGAGACCACGGGATTGGACGCCATCACCAGGAGGCCGTGGATAGTGCCGGCCACGCCGAGCCCGGCCAGGAGTTCGCTCGCGGAGAGCCCGGGCATTGGCAGACTGTCCGGCTCGACACCCCACACGCCGGCGACCGCAGCGCGATCGACCGGATCGGCAAGCTTGCGGTAGCCGGGAAGCTGGTCCGCCTTCTGGCCATGTTCGCGCCCGCCCTGACCATTGCCCTGACCGGTCAGACAGCCCCAGCCGCTGCCCTGTCGCCCGGCCTTGCCGAGGGCAAGGGCGAGGTTGATGAAGGCGAGCGTATTGTCGACGCCATGGCTCTGCTGTTCGGGCCCGCGCGCCGACAGGATGATGGTGGTCGCAGCCTCGCCCAATATATGGGCGGCCTTGTAGATCTGCGCGGCGGGTACACCGGTGATGCGCTCGACCCTGTCGGGCCAGTAGGAAGCCGCAATGCGCCTGACTTCCTCGAAGCCGTTCGTCCGCGCGGCGATGAAGTCGGTATCGACGAGACTGTCGCGGACGGCGACGTTGAGCATGCCGAGGGCGAGGGCGGCATCGGTGCCGGGGGCCAGCTGAAGATGAAGGTCGGCTGCTTCGGCCGTCGGCGTCCTGCGGGGATCCGCGACGATCAGCCGGCCCCCATTCGCGCGCTGCGCATCGAAATATTGCATGATCGGCGGCATCGTCTCGGCCGGATTGCCGCCGACGATGAGGACCGCCTGTGCACCCGGAATATCCTCGAGAGGAAAGGGCAGCCCGCGATCGATGCCGAAGGCGCGCAGACCCGCCACAGCTGCGGAGGCCATGCAGAAGCGGCCATTATAGTCGATATTGGCGGTGCCAAGCGTGACGCGCGCGAACTTGCCCAAGGCATAAGCAGTTTCATTGGTCAGCCCTCCGCCCCCGAAGACCGCCATGGCGTCGCGCCCATGCGACGATTGAATCGCGCGGATGCCGTTCGCAATGCGGTCGAGGGCCTCGTCCCAGTGAGCCGCCCGCAGCGGCGCGCCCTTCCGGTCCCGAATGAGCGGGGAAGTCAGCCGGTCGGGCGCATCGAGCAGGGCGGCGGCGGTCCAGCCCTTCCGGCAAAGCCCGCCCTTGTTGGTGGGAAAGTCGCGCGCGCCGACCGACCAGGCCCCCTTCTCGCCAAGGCTGAGCGTCATGCCGCACTGCAGTGCGCAATAAGGGCAGTGGGTCTCGACAGCGGCTTCCACCGTGGTCGCCGCGAAAGGTTCGACGCCCGACATCGGCGGCTAGCCTCGCTTCCGTTCCGACGAGAGGGGAAAGACTGAAAAACCCGTTTCTGGACGCATCTCGGAGCTCCCAACAAAGCGCCGCGCCCCTGCGCCCGAACGGGCACCCGCGTGACGGCCTGTCAGTCACCCTCCCAAGATCTGCCTTTCCGGCATTTCCTGCGGTGCGATGCGCAGTTCCTTTTATCGGTCGGCTACTATGCTCGAATCCGCAGCCTGGCCGGAATCGATATGCGAGGATGCGGCCGAACGACTTTTGCTTCAAGGGCAATCGTGCTGCAATGCATCATGATCACTCGCGCTTTTCGCCATGTGAGGCTCGAATCAGATGCGAACGCCTTGGATGGCCGCCCCCCAGGTTGTGCGCCAGCGCCGTTTGACCGACGTCAGCCCAACGAGCGCGGCCAGCGCGATCGCGGCGAAGATCAGGAAGCCGGACTGGTAGACGCCCGTGAGCTGCTTGGCGAAGCCCAGGCTCGACGCGAGAAAGAAGCCGCCAACCCCGCCGGCGAAGCCCACAAGTCCGGTCATCACGCCGATCTCGGCGCGAAAGCGTTGGGGTACGAGTTGGAACACCGCGCCATTGCCCGTCCCGAGCGCGAGCATGGCAACCGCGAACAGGCCGAGCGAGACAACGAGATCCGTCGGACCTGTGCTGATCGCCGCGAGCGCCAGCGCCGCGACGACATATACGAAGGACAGCGTCTTGATCCCACCGATCCGGTCCGCCAGCGCCCCACCCAGCGGACGAACCAGCGAACCGGAGAAGACGAGGCCGGCGGTACAATAGCCCGCTGTCACGGCGGTCAGCCCGAACTGATCGGTGAAGTAGATCGAAAGCGACGCCGCCAGGCCGACGAACCCACCGAAGGTGACCGAGTAGAATAACATGAACCACCAGGCGTCGACCGTCTTGAGCGGCTCGAGATAGGCGGCGAAATTCTTGGCCGGTGGCGCATCGGGGGCATCCTTCGCCATCACCATGTACAGCACGAAGACGATTGCGAGCGGAATGCAAGCGAGACCGAGCACCGCGTTCCAGCCGTACATCTTGGCCAGCGTCGGTGCGAACAATGCGGCGAACACGGTACCCGAATTGCCCATGCCGGCGATTCCCATCGCCTTGCCCTGATGCTCGCCCGAATACCAGCGGCTAGCTAGCGGCAATGCGATGGCGAAGCTCGCGCCCGCGAAACCGAGAATCACGCCCAGCGCCAGCGTACCGGCGAAACTGTTCACGCCGAGCAGATAGGCGAACAGCAGTCCCGTGATCACGATCACCTGGCTTATCGCGCCCGAGAGCTTGGGCCCGATGCGATCGACCAGCAGGCCGTTGACCACCCGCAGTACGGCGCCAGCCAGCGTCGGCACCGCCACCATCAGGCCCTTCTGGGCGGGGCTGAGGCCTAGATCCGTCGCGATCAACGGCGCCAAGGGACCAAGCAGCACCCACACCATGAAGGCGAGGTCGAAGTAGAGAAATGCCGCGATCAAGGTCGGCCGATGCCCGGCGCTCCAGAAATTGCTCTTCATGCCATTGCTCCGCGACTGGGCCACGCGCTTGCGCGAATGGCGGTTGATGGTGAAAAGGGCGGAATGAAAATGCGGGAAACATGAAGCCAGAAGGGCGTCTTGAGATCGCTTGCGGCTTTGCCTCGACGGCAGGCCGAAGGCCCGACAACCAGGATTTTGGCGCGTTGTGGCTCGGCACCGCGACCGAGCGCGCGCAGATGGGCATCGCCGCCGCAGTGGCGGACGGCGTCGGCGGCGCCGAGGGTGGACGCGTCGCCGCCGAAACAGTCGTGCGAGGATTTATCGAAGGCTATTACTGCCAGCCACAGACGATCGGCATCGCCGCCGCAAGCGCCAGGGTCCTCTCCGCCCTTAACCGCTGGGTCCACCAGATGGGGCGAACCGACGAAAGGCTGGCCGGTTGCGCAACGACCTTCACGGCTGTCGTGCTGCGCGGCAGGCAGGCATGCGTCCTGCATGTCGGCGACAGCCGCGCATGGCATTATCGGGGCGGCCGTCTCACGCCGCTTACCGAGGATCATGTTCGCGCGCACCCCGACGAGCGCCATGTCCTGACGCGCGCGGTCGGCGTCGAACCGACGGTCCGTCTCGATCAGCGGACGCAGGATCTCGAAGTCCATGACCGGCTGTTGCTCGCGACCGACGGGCTCCACGGAGTGCTTTCCGCCAAGTCCATCGCCACGCTGCTCGGAGCGCGCGGCTCTGCCCAATTGGACGCCGAAGCACTCGTCGATGCAGCGCTTGGGGCGGGCTCGCAGGACAATATCACGGCACTCATCATCGACATCATCGCGCTGCCGGCCGCCGATTACGACTCGGTCGCCTCCGCCTTGCAACACTTGCCGATTCGGCCGGTGCCCAAAGTCGGCGATACGATCGATGGCTTTGCGCTGAAGTCGGTAATTTCGGATGGTCGCTACACACGTCTTTTCACCGCCCGCGATACCCGCACGGACCAGGATGTCGCGCTCAAATTCCCCAAACCCCTTCTGCTCTCCGAGCGCGGCGCGCGTCTGTCGTTCACCCGCGAAGCGCTGATCGGCGTTCGCGTGGATAGCCCCTTTGTCGCGGCCGCCATTGCCATCCCCACCGAGCGCCAGAGCCAACTCTATATGGCGATGCCCCATTATAGCGGCGAAACCCTCGAGGCGCGCCTGAAGCGCGCGCGCCTCCCCATTCGCGCCGGGATCGAGATTGGCGTTCGAATCGCGCGTGGGATATCGGCCTTGCATCGGCAAAACATCATCCACCGGGACGTCAAACCGGAGAATGTCATGCTGCTCGCCGACGGAGGCCTGAAGGTGATCGACCTGGGCGTCGCCCGGCTCCCCAAGGTCGAGGATTTCGGCGACAGCGAGGCGCCAGGGACACACAGCTACATGGCACCCGAACTGTTCAGGGGCGCTGCCGCGAGTGAGGCGAGCGACCAATATGCGCTGGGTGTTACGCTGTATCGCATGTTCACCGGCCGCTACCCCTATGGCGAGATAGAGCCGTTCAGCCGTCCCAGATTCGGGATCCCAGTCCCGCCGTCGCGCTACCGCCCGGATATGCCGAGCTGGCTCGATGCGTTGATCCTGCGCGCGGTGTCGCCCGATCCCGACGCGCGCTTCGGGGACATGGTAGAATTGATCGCCGCGCTGGAGGGGGGTGCCGCGCGCGCCGTCCGACGGGACGACCCGCTTCCGCTGATCGAGCGCAACCCCGCCCGATTCTGGCAGGCGGTAGCCGTGCTGCTTGCGATTGCATTGATCATGGCGCTGGTTACACGCTGATCGGCTATCCGGCCGATCTCCACCGAATACCAAACAGCTGCCTCCGGCCCGTCGCAGAGCGGTGGCCAGACAGCAGCTGTGCGGAATCCTGATGGAACTTCTCCCCACTTCGGGATCCGCTCCTAAACCATGCATTTGTTGCACTGCATCAAAGCATGCCCGAGTCGCCAAAAATCCACAAGCACGAAGTGGGTATCTGCTACGGCTTGAGGCGCCATCCACTCCCAAAGCGTGAAGAGTTCAGGCAATCTGAAAGACAGTATGAATGGGCCCAGCTCGATACGATCAGTAGTTACGCTTGAACTGGAGCTAAAATGAAGCGGGCACGCTCCCGACGCAGCATCTCATAGGGGGAAACACAAGTGATCCCCAGGCCGACACAGGCGTTGGGCATCTTGATCTTACGGACGGATTCCGATGGCACTTCGTGAGTGACGACAACACATTTGTGGGCCAGCGCGTAGGTGACCAGCCAGTAGACTGCAACTTGAAGGAATGTCGCAATGGCGGCGGGCTCATAGTTCTGACCCGTCGCCCACGTGCTGACCGAACCAAGTGCTGGCAGAACGGCGTCATCGGGTGCGGCAAAGAACGCCTTGCCACGCGCCGCAGCCCAGTCCGCCAGATCGTCGCCACCACCGACCAGTTCGTCGCTGACTTTCTCGATACTGCCGACACGCCCCGTGCACTGCTACCCAGCCTTGGACCGCTCGTGTCTAGAGTTTCCCGCCCGTCCCGGGTCCGGAGGGCTGGTGGCCCCGGTCGCGTTTGAAAATGGCACCCGCGGAAAGCTGGCGACGTCCAGGATCGTTGGCCCGCAGGCGGGGCGCAGCACAGACTGGCGCCGCCATTCGAACATGGTCACGGCTCCACCCCGTTCCGGGTCGAGCTGCAACCGGTAATCCCCTGCCGCCAGCGTGAAAATCATAAGCGGTTAGCCATGTTTTCCAGCCACTCCTGCCGTCCGGAGCGGGGCTGGGGGAGAATGTCGCGGTCAGCGGCGAGATCGGCAATGGCACCCAAAGTCGTATTTGCGGCGTGGATCGTCGTCCCCAGTTCGCCCTTCCAACCGGCATAGCGTTCGGTGCGAAAGGCGTCGACCCGTCCATCCTCGATGATCGCCGCCGCCTTGATGAGTCCCCGTGCGACGGTGTCGATACCGCCTATATGGCCATGGAACAGATCGACCGCGTCGATGCTCTGCCGTCGGACCTTGGCGTCAAAGTTGAAGCCGCCAGTGGTAAAGCCGCCCGCCCGGATGATCTCCAGCATGGCGAGCGTCAGCTCTTCGACAGAGTTCGGAAACTGATCCGTATCCCAGCCATTTTGGTGATCGCCGCGATTGGCGTCGATCGACCCGAAAATCCCCAGCGCCCGCGCCATGGCGATTTCATGCTCGAACGTATGGCCCGACAGCGTCGCATGGTTCGCTTCGATATTGACGCGGACTTCGTTTTCCAGGCCAAAGCGCTTCAGGAAGCCATAAACTGTCTGCGTGTCGAAATCATATTGATGCTTGGTCGGCTCGTGCGGCTTGGGCTCGATCAGGATGGTGCCCTTGAAACCGATACGATGCTTGTGATCGACGACGAGGCTGAGAAAACGGCCGAAATTCTCCTGCTCGATCCCGATCTCGGTGTTGAGGATGGTGTCATAGCCTTCGCGACCACCCCACAGCACATAATTCTCGCCGCCCAGCCGGTGCGTGGCTTCGAGCGCGTCGCGAACTTGGCTGGCCGCCCATGCATAGACTTCCGGGTCGGGATTGGTCGCGGCACCGGCCATATAGCGGGGGTGACTGAAAAGATTGGCCGTGCCCCAGAGCAGTTTGCGGCCATGCTTCCCCTGCAATTCCTCAAGATGGTCGACCGCCTCGGCAAAGCTCTTGCGGAAGGTGCCGATGGTGTCGGCGTCGGCCATCACGTCCACGTCGTGGAAGCAGTAGAAGGGCACATCCATCTTCTCGACGAATGCCAGTGCGGCCTCGCGCTTGGCGCGGGCCGCGTTCGCGTCGTTGGGACCGGCATGCCAGGGGCGGCGGAAGGTGCCACCTCCAAACACATCGCTGCCCGGCCAGCAGAAGCTATGCCAGAAGCACACCGCAAAGCGCAGATGGTCCTCCATCCGCTTGCCCATGACGACCCGATCCTTGTCGTACCACCGATAGGCGAGATCATTGTCACTGTCCGGCCCTTCATAGCGGACGGTGGAAAATTCTGCGAAATAGTCGGCGGACACGGGCGTCTCCTTCAGAGGGTCTTGAGCGCCGGATAGGCGGCGCGAAAACGGGCAAGGCCGGGCATCAACCTGTCGGCGAGCGCGGCATCGGGTTCGATGACATGGGCAATGGGCGGGGGTGTGCAGGCTTCCTCGGCACTGGTGCCGGTCGCGGCCATCATCGCCAGTTTGGCAGCGCCGAGCGCCGGGCCAACCTCGCCACCCTCCAGATAGGCAAGCCGGACGTCGAGGGCCGCAGCCAATATCCTGCCCCAGTAACGGGAGCGCGCGCCGCCGCCGATCACGGATAATTGCTCGACAGTCGTGCCAGCCTCCCGCAGCGCCGCCAAGCCGTCCGCATGCGAGAAGGCGACGCCTTCCAGCACGGCGGCGGCGATGCGGCCGGGGTCGGTTTCATTGTCGATGCCGAGCAGGGCACCGCGAATATGCGCGTCGTTGTGCGGCGTCCGTTCGCCCGACAGATAGGGCAGGAACAGTTCCGGCCCGGTGCCCGCGCCCGCTGCCTCCGCCAAGGCAAAAAACTCGGCCGGGCCGCCGGTGCCGGTCGCCCGCACCCCCCAGTCGATGCAGGACGCCGCCGACAGGTGGACGCTCATCTGGTGCCACATGGCCGGGAGGCAGTGGCAAAAGGCGTGGACAGCCCGCTGCGGGTTCGGACGAAAATCGCGCGTTGCGACAAAGATGACGCCGGAGGTGCCGAGCGACAGCAGCGCGTCGCCGTCCCGCACGACGCCGACACCAGCGGCGCCGGCGGCATTGTCGCCGCCGCCCGCCGCGACGGGGACTGCACTCATACCCCATCGAGCGGCGATGTCGGCGCGCAACGTGCCCGTGATCTGGCCGCCTTCGAACAGGCGCGGCACCTGGTCGCGGGTCAAGCCGGTCGCGTCCAGCATGACATCGCTCCAATCCCGGGCCGCGACGTCGAGCCAAAGTGTGCCGGCGCTGTCCGACATGTCGGACGCCTTGTCCCCCGTCATCCAGAGGCGGACATAATCCTTTGGCAACAGGACCGTGCGGGTCCTTTCGAATACCTCAGGTTCGTTATCGCGTACCCACGCGAGCTTGGGCGCTGTGAAACCCGGCATGGCGAGATTGCCGGTAATGGTGCGCGATTGCGGCACGCGTCGCTCCAGCGTAGCGCAATCGGCGAAGCTGCGGCCATCGTTCCAGAGAATCGCCGGACGCAAGGGCCTGTCCTGTTCGTCGAGCAGGGTCGCGCCGTGCATCTGCCCGGCAAGGCCGATGCCCCGCACTTTCGCACGCAGGTCGGCAGGGATGACCATGATCGCCGCCTCGGCGGCGTCGCACCAGTCATCCGGCGCCTGTTCCGACCAGAGCGGCCGCGGCCGCGAGACGGTGAGCGACGCGTTGCCCTGCGCGAGCAGGTTGCCAGCCTCAGACACCAGCACCGCCTTGATGCCCGAAGTGCCTACGTCGATGCCCAGATACATTGATCGCCACCCTCTCGCTTGCACTAAAGGTAGCGCTACCATGGGGTGATGGGCAAGGGGGTTGCTCATCCGTCTTCTTCGAAATAGGCCGGACGGGTGATGGTGGATGGAAAAAGCTTACGGCGTAGGCGGGCGGGGCCGACGATTGGGGACGTCGCGTCGGCGGCGGGGGTTTCGCCGATGACCGTGTCGCGGGTCATCAACCGGGACGAGCGCGTCCTGCCTGACACGCGCGCCAAGGTGACGCGCGCCATTTCCGCGCTGGGCTATGTCCCCAACATGGCGGCTCGCAGCCTGGCAGGCGCGCGGCATTGCCGGATCATGCTGCTCCATAGCAATCCCAGCTCCGCTTATCTCAGCGAGTTTCTGCTCGGTAGTCTGGCATCCGCACGGGAAAGCGGGGCCGAACTGGTCGTCGAGCAGCATGACCCGGGCGAAGATGCCGCCGCCTTGCGCCTGCGGCTCGCGGCGCACCGGATCGATGGCGTGCTGCTGCCGCCCCCTCTGTCCGACGACAGAGCGCTGATCGCGGCGCTGTGCAGGGATAAATTCGCGGTTGCTCAGGTAGGCTCCGGACGACCCGACCCTGCCGCCCATGCGGTCTCCATCGGCGATGATGATGCGGCTTACGGCATGACGGCGCATCTCCTCGCCCTTGGTCACCGTCGCATCGGGTTCATCACCGGTCCGCCGGACCAGACCGTCAGCGCGTTGCGGCTGCAAGGCTATCGGCGCGCCATGGGCGCGGCGGAACTGGACGTTGACCCCGCGTTGATCGTGCCGGGCGACTTCACCTATCAGTCAGGCTTGCAGGCAGCGAAGGCCCTCATCACCTTGCCCGCACGCCCGACGGCGATTTTTGCCGCGAACGACGACATGGCCGCCGCCGCCGTCGGCTTTGCCCATCGCAGCGGTTTTCATGTGCCCGATGATCTCACCATATGCGGATTTGACGATACGCGCATTGCCACGACGATCTGGCCGGAACTCACGACTATTCGCCAGCCGATTTCAGACATGGCCCGGCTTGCCACGGATATTCTCGCCCGGTCCATTCGCCTGCGCCCTGACAACAGCGATGAGCAACCGGATCATCTGCAACTTGGCTTCACACTGATCCAGCGTCAGTCCGATGGTCCGCCGCCAACGAAAACTTGACGGAAATCCTAATCTTGACATGGTAGCGCTCCCATAGGAGGGCTATTATGGATGCTACGGTGCGGCAGGGATTCAACCTCGCCCTGATAGGTCGGATCGTGGCGGTCGCCACGATCGGCGGCTTCATGTTTGGCTATGATTCCGGTGCGATCAACGGCACGCAGGACGGGCTGCGGCATGCTTTCGCTCTCGACGAAGCGCAACTGGGCCTGACCGTCAGCGCCTTGTTGCCCGGCTGCGCGCTCGGCGCATTTCTGGCGGGACGGCTCGCCGACCTGTGCGGGCGGCGAACCGTCATGATGGCCGCGGCGATACTCTTCATCATCAGCGCCCTCGCCTCGGGCGCAACAACGTCGGCAATCATGCTGGCCTTTGCGCGCTTCTTCGCGGGCATGGCGGTCGGTGCGGCGAGCGTATTGTCGCCCGCCTATATCAGCGAAGTGACGCCTGCCCATGTGCGCGGGCGGCTGTCCAGCATGCAGCAGGTGATGATCATCGGCGGCCTGACCGGCGCCTTTCTCGCCAACTATTATCTGGCGAAGATGGCGGGCTCCTCGCTCGGCATCATATGGGGCGATCAGCCGGCGTGGCGCTGGATGTTCTGGGTACAGGCGCTGCCGGCGCTGCTGTTTTTCTTCGCCTTGCTCGGCATTCCGGAAAGCCCGCGCTTCCTGGTGGCGCGGGGGCGCAAGGCCGACGCGCTTCAGGTTCTCACCCGCTTGCTGGGACCGGAAGCGGGTGCCGCCAAACTGGCGGAAATCGACGCGTCCATATCCCATGATCACCGACCGAGCCTGGCGGACATCCGCAAGCCCGAAGGTGGCGGCTGGCGTCCGATTGTGTGGGTCGGCATAGGTCTTGCGATATTTCAGCAGCTCGTCGGCATCAATGTCGTCTTCTACTATGGCGCGGTGCTGTGGCAGGCGGTCGGTTTTACAGAGGCGGACGCGCTCAAGATCAATATCCTGTCCGGCGTCGTCTCCATCCTTGCCTGCATCGTGTCGATCCTGCTCGTCGACCGCCTGGGCCGTCGCCCGCTGCTGCTGATCGGATCGGCGGGAATGGCCGTCTCGCTCGGCGTCCTCACATGGTGCTTCGGACAGGCGCAGATGATCGACGGCGCATTGCGCCTGCCCGGCCAGCTCGGCTTCATCGCGCTCGTCGCGGCCAATCTGTTCGTGATCTTCTTCAATCTCAGCTGGGGCCCCGTCATGTGGGTCATGCTGGGCGAGATGTTCCCCAACCAGATGCGCGGGTCCGCACTGGCCGTCGCGGGCGCTGCACAATGGCTGGCGAATTTCCTCGTCAGTTCCTCCTTCCCATGGCTGGCCAAGCATCTGGGCCTGTCGGCGACATATGGCCTTTACACCGCCTGCGCCCTGCTATCGCTGGTTTTCGTCGCGATGAACGTTCGCGAAACCAAGGGGATCGAGCTGGAAGCTATGGAAGGCTGACGGTCGGCGCTCCGTGGCGCATCTCACCAGCGTTCACGCGCCAGCATCGGCACGTCGGTGACATTGCGATCCTGATCCTTATCTCCCTCGTGGTCAGTTCGCGGGCCATATCGTGCGGCAGGAATGAACCGGAGATCGCGTTGATGAGGAGCATGGAGCGAATGGGATTGTGCAGCGACTGCTGCCGACACTCCTGTGGTTCCGATCTGCCGGTCATGGGACGGGACATTGCCAGCCTGGGCGGGTCCATATAGCTCACGCCTTCACTTTTACAGCGGAAGGCTTCTCACTAACTGATCGGCAGTTTCTGTTTGAAGCGGACGTTTGTGTTGCTGATCGGAGCGACCGGGTCTGGTCAGGTGCCGCCGGAAGCGGAACGCCGCTTCGTGGGACAAAGCTGGCGCTCCGGGCTTCCCAATTATATGACGGCTTACGGTAAGAGCAGCCGCTCCCACCATGCACAGGTGCCGCCGCCGACCGCCTGACTTTGGGCCGCATCCAAACAGTCTGCAATCGGGGAGAATGCCGAGATGGCACATAGAGGGGGCGTTCCGTCCGGCAAGACGCCCATCCATGTCTGGACGGGCCCTTCCCGAAATCGGACGTCGTTTGTGGGTCAGGATCAGAGCACCGTCGATACTGACGTTTAAGCTCTGAACGTGATCTGAATACCGTGTGACCGTGCGATTCCCGGATCTCCCGGTCGATCCGGCTTCAGACAGTCGCGGTATCGGCCCTCATTTCTTGACGAAGGGAGCGATTTCCAGTCCACCGGGCTCGACGATATTCACGCCCGAGAAGACGAGCATCCCACCACGGAACTCGACCAGACTGTAATCCTTGTAGCGGCCTAGATCGAAGCCTCTCCACTTCAAAGGCTTGCCGACGAACGGGAGCAAGCCGTTGGTGTCGAGCTTGGCCTCATCGTTCCGCGGAAAGGGCTGCGAACGATCGAGCAGCATGACGTTGAGGGCGGTTTCGAGCTCGGTCGTCAAGAGTTCCCTCAGGCGAGCGCCGTCATTTTCGGTCAGGCCCGCCAGCGGCTCCGCCTTACCTTCGCAGCAGAAATATTTGATTGCCTTGCCTTTGTCGCCGGTTGTCCCGTCCGTCACTTTCGTCTTCAGCACGACATAGGGTCGGAGGTCGTCGGTCTTTTTGACGAACGTAAGCACGACATACGGCGTCACCTCCATCGTGCTGCCGCCCGGCTGGGGCGTGAGCGTGAAGGCCGTTCGGAACTTGTCGCTCGCCATGATCGTGTTCGTCACGTCGATCGCCTTTGCCCGGACGTCGAAGCGCAGGTCATCCTCGACACTGCGGACCTTGCCCGTGCCGGTATCGGCGTTGATCGAACTCTGCACCAGCATACCCACCACGCCGAACAGCATCCCGATCCCGCCGCCGCCCTGATACCCCGAGACAACGACGTTGCTGTCGGGGATGCGATGAACGCCCATGGGAAGATCGCTCATCCCGTTCGCGCCCTTTTCCGTAAAGACGATGGTCGTGGCCGGTGCCGATGACGGTGTCGGAACTGCGCCGGCCGGTTCTTGCGGGACAGTCGTTTGCGCCATCAATGCGGGAGCCCACGCGACCATCGCGAGCATGACTATGCGCTTCATATCATTTTCCCCTGTGAACCCCGGTTCGAGATGCCGCCCCTGGCTTTTGCTCGACCGCATCGATCTCTAGCCCGCGGCGTAAGCCATAAGCAATCCCGTAAACGACTGCGTGCTGATGCGGTTCGCGCGTCGACATATGTGGTCGACGATCTTTGCCGAGTATTCGACCCAGATGACAGGCAACTCTGCGCGACGGTTTGGTGCGTGGGCGACCAGCAACTCTCAAGCCAGTAAGTGGCCAATTCCGCAGAAGCAGAGGTTAACTTGCGCGGTGTTGAACGACCGGGTCTGGTCGTCTTCTGCCTGTCGGGTTCCAGCGACGCATTGCAATAAAGGGCCCTTCAGTCCCATCAACAGCGCGGCAGTTAGCGCCGACATAGCCGTCGTTCGAGGCCACGAAACGCATCCCTGAAAGCTGCTGTCTATGCAGATTCCGAATTATGAAGACGGGCCCAAAGCGAACATCAGCTTTTAGGCGGATCAGTCAGTAAACGGGCATAGGATGCGGCACACATTGATGCGTGCTTTCAGCGCATGCCGTACGACGGTCAATTCGACGTCAAACAGTTGCGAGCCCCCGGGTGCGCATCAGCGCTTGGCCATCAGGGCGACAGCCACGGAATGCCATAAAAGATTCCATAGGATCTCGGATATCACCCTTTGCCAGTATCTCTTCGCGGAAGCGCCGCGCCAGGATTGCGTCGAAAATATCTCCACCCTCCACGAATGCTTCGAAGGCGTCGGCGTCGAGCACTTCCGACCATAGATAGCTGTAATAGGCGCTTGCATAGCCGCCATCAAAAACGTGGGTGAAATACGGAAGCCGATGGCGCAGTCCGATCGTGTCGGGCATTCCAAGCCTGCCGAGCTCGGTTTCCACGAATGCTTTCGGGTCGGCGCCCCGAGCTGATGCTGAATGCAATGCGAGATCGATCAAAGCGCAAGACACCAACTCAACCGTGGCAAAGCCCTGTCCATAGGATTCCGCGCCCCGAACGCCGTTAATCAGATCAGTCGAAACACCCAGGCTGCCAAGAACGTCACGGCTGACGATCCAGTTTTCCATGAACTTGCTTGGAAACTCCACAAAATCCCGCGCGACCGACGTTCCTGAAAGGCTCGGATATGTGACGTCCGACAGCAGCCCATGCAGAGCATGACCAAATTCGTGAAACAGCGTTCGCGCCTCGTCCAACGACAGCTTCGTGGACGCCGTGTCAGGGGGAGGGGCAGACGCGAAGTTCGTGACGAGGTATACGATCGGCCGGACATCTCCATCCAGCTTTTCCTGCACCCTGAGACTCCCCATCCAGGCACCGCCATGCTTTTCAGGGCGGGCAAGATAGTCGGTGAAAAGCAAACCGAGCGTCGAACCATCCGCCGCTTTCACCTCCCAGGGCCACACGTCGGGGTGATAAGCGATGATGTCCTCACGATGCACGAAACGGAGACCGTAAAGCCGACCGGCTGTCTCGAACGCGGCCGTCCGCACGGCATCGAGTCGCAGATATTCTTTGAGCGCCACGCCATCCATGGCATAGCGATCCCTCCGCACGCGTTCGGCGTAAAAACGCCAATCCCACGGTGCCAGCGCGAAGTTTTCTCCATCGCTCTTTATCAGAGCCTGAAGTTCGGTGGCTTCCTCGGCGGCACGTATCTTGGCCGGCTCCCAAAGCTGCATGAGCAGGGCATGCGCCGCGTCCGGCGTTCGCGCCATGCTGTCGTCCAACTGGTAAGCCGCATAGTCAGGGTAACCGAGCAAACGAGCCCGTTTGTCGCGAAGTTCGAGCGTTTCTGCAATGAGCGGCCAATTATTCCGTTCGCCCCCATCGCAGCGGTTGGTGAAGGCTCGCCATAGTCGCTCCCGCAGATCCCGCCTTTGCGAAAAGGCGAGGAAGGACTCATAGTCAGTGCGGTCGAGCGTGATGTGATAACGCCCGTCATCGCCCGCGGCGTTGGCCCGAGTTGCCGCCGCATCGCGCAACGATTGAGGAAGCCCATCGAGATCCTGCTCGTCGAGCACCATAGTCCAGCCGGTAGTTTCGGCGAGAACATTTTGCCCGAACTGCACCGATAGCTCGGCTAACCGTGCATCGATCTCAGCGAACCGCTTCTTAGCGACGGGATCCAAGCCTGCGCCGCCGCGAACGAAGCCTTTGTAGCTATTTTCAACCAGCCGCTTTTGTTCGTCGGTCAGGTTTGCGTCCTCGGACCCCGCATGCACGGCGGCGATCCGGGCAAATAGTTTTTCATCATGGCTGATCGCGGTGCCGTGGGCGCTGAGGAGCGCTGACATTTCAGCTTCAATCGCGCGAATTGGCTCGATTGAATGCACCGATGCGAGCGTCCAGAAGAGACGCCTTACCCGGGCGAGGGCTTCGCCAGATCGTTCCATCGCGGCGAGGGTATTTTCAAAGCTGGCGGGTGCAGTGCACTCGCCAATCGCAGAAAGCTCCTGCTTGTGATCTGCAATCGCGGTTTTCAGAGCGGGAACGAAATCGTCCGGCCTGACCCTTGCGAAGGGTGGTGCACCAAGCGGGCCGTTCCATTCTTGGAGCAAGGGATTTGCAAAGTCACTCAACCGACTGAACCTCTTCGGCATGAACCTGAAACGATGTCAGCTTGGCAGGACCAAACGCCGTCGTCAGCGCAGTATCAGTGGCGTCCCGCCCGCGCGCCATAAGGATACGGCCAATGCGTGGCCGATTGTGCCGGGCATCATAAGTGTACCATTCGCCATCGATATAAACATCGAACCAGGCTGAAAAATCCATTGGCGCATCGACCGGCGGAATGCCGATATCGCCGAGATAGCCGGTACAGTAGCGCGCCGGGATATTCATGCAGCGGCACAGGGTGATCGCGAGATGCGCGAAATCACGGCACACCCCGACCTGTTCCTGATAGGCGTTCCAGGCGGTCTTGTCCGGCCTCGCATGCTCGTAGCCGAAGGTAACATGATTGTGGACGAAGTTCACGATTGCTTCGACTCGATCTCGCACGGACGCGATATGCCCGAACTCGGCCCAGGCAACGTCCATAAGCCTATCCGTTTCACAATAGCGGCTTCCCAGCAAAAAAATAAGGATGTCATCTGGCAGCACTTCGACCGGCGTGGCTGGAACATCGGGTGCGCGGACGTCCTCCAGCCCGCTATCCTCAACCACGAAGTCAGCGGCCAATGTAACCCCTCCGACCGGTACGGTAAGCCTGGTGCAGATGTTTCCGAAAGCATCCTCATAATTATAGATCGGAATGTCGGGAGATGGCTCGATGCGTTGCGGAGTCTTCAGATCCGTATGGCGCGAAGGATGGATGCTCAACATCGCTAGCATCGCCGTGGCAAGCTCCGCTTCGAAGCGTATCTCATATCCGGCCCGAATTAGCATTAGCGTGGCTTTCTGGTTCTGCCGGCAATGCGGCTGTTGATGGCTCCCCCCATAGGAAATGTTTCCTTGTCGTTTTGCTCGGCGAGGCGAACGTCGACCTCAACGTCCATGCCGACATAGCTGGCGGGAAACCCGCTCCACGTCCCCGATAGTGGTAAGGCCTGATACGGGTCCCTTGCCACCGCGACGCGGACGAGGCCGCGATTGCCGATAATGCCGTTGGTCGGATCGAATTCGACCCAGCCCGATCCCGGTAAGAATATACGCACCCAGGCATGGGTATTGCCGCCGCCGACGCGACCCTCGGCACGCGACGGGTTGTAGACGTATCCCGAGACGAACCGCGCCGCGAAGCCTAGCGCGCGGACGGCCTCGATCATCAGGACCGCAAAGTCGCGACAGGTGCCGCGCCGTCTGGCGAGCGTTTCGATGGGGGTCTGAGTGCCCTTCTCGTGACGCGGCACATAAGTGAAATCACGCTTGATGGACGTCGCCATCTCGGTGAGCATCGCGACTGTTTCCGTGGCACCATCGTCCCGTACGAACGCGCGTGCCCAGTTATCGACCACCCGCGCGACATCGAGATGCTGTCGCTCGATGGAGCGCAGCAGATCGGGCATATCTTCCGAGGAATAGGTGAACGGAAACAGCCGTGCATAATCCTCGACGTCGATCTCGGCATCGTCGTGCGGCGCGTGATCAAGCTGCACCTCGCTTGCGACGCGCAATGCCTTGGCACGCTTGTCGAATAACGCGATTGCGACTGAGTTGCCGAACACGTCATGGAGCCATCTTAGTTCCGATGGCTCTGGCGCGATATCGAGCCGTGCACTGATCAGGCGTTGGTCGAAGCTTTCACGCGGCCGCATCATGATCCGATGCTCGCCGAAAGAAACCGGTTGTCGATATGTGTATTCCGTGATGTGGCGGATCGTAAGCAGTGGCATGGAAGGCTTTCATTATGACGACGCCGGGTGGCGCCTCACTGCTCGATCAGGACGAGCCTGAGCCCGTTGTAGCCTTTAACTCGGGAGGAAGCTCCCCGTTCCTCATTCTTGGCGATCATGCTGGAAATGCCATCCCGCGTAGGCTCGGTGAATTGGGTCTCTCAAGAGGAGACCGCGAACGGCACATTGCCTGGGATATCGGTGTCAGGGGTCTTGGCGAGCTGCTGGCGACAACATTGAATGCAGCATTTCTCCATCAGCACTATTCGCGACTCGTAATCGACTGCAATCGAGATCCCGCGTCAGCAGATGCAATTCCAGAAGTGTCCGATGGCAGCGCCATTCCAGGCAACACGAACTTGGTAGAAATGGCTCGGACCGAACGGATCGCAGCCATACATGAGCCTTATCATGCCAGGATTGCAGCTGAACTGGCCATGCGCAGTCAATTCAACCGGCCCACTATCCTGATCGCGTTGCACAGCTTCACTCCGAGAATGGCTCAAATCGAACGACCCTGGCATATCGGCGTGTTATATTCTGGCGGAAACACGCGGTTCGCGACCGCCCTCCTGGAAAGGCTTTTCGCCGAATCTGACATGATCGTTGGCGACAACGAGCCCTATCAGATGGACGAAACCGATTACACCATACCCCGCCACGCCTTCGCAGACAGCCTGCCTTATGCGGAACTGGAGGTGCGCCAGGACCTGATCGCCAAAACTGCAGGGCAGCGCTTGTGGAACACCCGACTTAGCGTCGCGCTTAAAATCGCACGGTCGCGCTTTTCGCTCTAACGCCTCAGCCGAAAGCACCACGCTTTCATTCGCAGGTAAGAACCCCTACTCTGTCAGATTACGGCCAGACCGACTCTCAAGATTGCGGCGCCCGGGTAATCACCCTCCAAGAAAGGCTCCGCCATGTTGATCCGCGCGGGTTACGACATTCATTTCACCACATCACAGCGCGTGCCGATGCTGGCGAACCTCAGTGTGCATGCCTCACGCAACAAGGATTTGCGCACGGCGCAGCGGATCTTCACGCAGCCGGACGTGCCGCTCTACGATTATATCGACAGCTTCGGAAACATCTGCACGCGGCTCACGATACCTGAGGGTGGTATTGCGATTTCGTGCGGCTTCGTGATCGAAGATCCTTTTGAACCTGATCCGGTCATGCCGAACGCCGGTCAGGTGCCGCTTGAGGAACTCCCAGACGATGTGCTGCTCTACCTGCTCGGCAGTCGCTATTGCGAAACAGATCGGCTTTCGGAGTTTGCCTGGGGAATGTTCGGTGGCGTCGCACCCGGCTGGACCCTGGTTCAGGCGATCGTGACATATGTGCATGAACGGATCCGGTTCGATTATATGACGGCTCGTCCGACCAAGACAGCCTGGGATGTTTATCAGGAACAGGTAGGCGTTTGCCGCGATTACGCCCATCTAGCGATTGCGCTATGCCGGTGCATGAACATCCCCGCACGATACTGCACAGGCTATATGGGCGACATGGATCTTCCTGCGCTGGTAGGTGACATGGATTTTTCGGCGTGGTTTGAAGCGTATCTGCAGGGCCATTGGTACACGTTCGATGCCCGCCACAATAGGCCGCGTCGTGGACGTATCCTGATGGCTCGCGGACGAGATGCCGCAGATGCCGCCCTGACCAATGCCTTCGGGCCAGCGACGTTGTCCCGCTTTGATGTCTACACCGATGAAAACAGGTTGGCGATACCCTCCTTCTAATTACAGGCCTGCGCATTGCATCTCGCGCAAAAAACTGATTGAGCGCATTCCGCTGCGACTGACGTTTAAACACAATGAAGTCGTATTGCGCCTGACCTGCCCCCCGCTGGTCCCGCGGTCATAACGAGAGCCCACCAGTTTGCGACCCTGTCCCCGGAATGCATCCGGCCAGAATGATAGACTGGCCCTTCTTTGACCCTGTCCCCTTGCGGACAGTACTCGACCTCGAGACGTCGGCGAAGATCGCATGGATCCAGGCGATCGACGCGGCGCCCTACCTGGCGATGGCGCAGTTCGCCGCGCCCGATGCGATCCTCGCCATGCCGGAGCCCGACATACGCCTGCCCTATGCGGTGGCGATGCGACACTATGCACGGGCCGTCGCCTATGCAGCGCGGCGGAACCGCTCCGCGTTCGACCGTGAGATCGCAGCGATGGAAGCGCAGCGCAAATCGGATGCCTTTGCCGGCATGATCGCTCAGGGCGTGCCGGCTCTTGATCTGCTGTCGCTTGCCGAAGCGGTCGCGCGCGGGCGTTTCGCCACTTTATCTGGGCAGCATGTCGAGGCCGCGAAGTTCTACCGCGCAGCGATCGGGATCGAAAGCAAAATCCCATACCAGGAGCCACCATATTGGTACTATCCCGTGCGCCAGTCTCTCGGTGCAGCGCTGTTCCTCGCCGGTCGCTACGAGGAGGCAAGCCAGACCTTCCGCGATGCGCTGGTGCAGGCGCCTCAAAATGGTTGGGTACTCTATGGGCTGGCGCGGAGTGAAACGGCGCAGGGGCACACGCTGGAAGCGGCAGCGGCGCAGCAGGCTTTTTCCAAGGCCTGGATGGGCGAGGATAGCTGGCTGCGTATGGAGCGGCTTTGACGGCAGCTTTCCAGCTGGTGCAAACCGGTCTTCAATTACGATGTTTTGGGCGCCTCTTTTAACTGGGGGTAGAACCCGGGGCAGCGCGGAAGCCATAAGTGGACAAAGCCATTCGGACGCCGGCCTGCTAAAGAATTGGGCCCGGAGGTCCAGGCGTCCCCCTAACAAGAACGACTGTTACGTCATCGTCCGTGTGTCCGCGATCATCGTTGCGGCCGGGCAGCAAATACACGCTGGAATATGGCGCGCCGAGATTGGCTAGCGTCGTTGCCGTCCCGAGCAAACCGCCAATCTCGGGCAACGCCGACACAATGCCCTCATCGCCCATCAATTCCGCCAAAATGTCGTCAGTCAGGATGCCACCCTCGACCCACGCCCCATAATATTCGGTCGAGGCATTGAGGCGCCCATCCTGCGTCACATATAGATAAATCCAGAGCCGAATCTCGGCGTCATAGTTGAACCAGTTGTTCACCTCGACCTCGACCGGGATGCGGACATGGACATACATCTTGCCGGTCTCGTTTGGGCGCCCATCCTTACCGTCCGGAAACATATCCCAGGTCAGGACCGGATCACCCCGTGGCGACAACTTCTCTTGAGAGGAAATGGCGGCCGTGATCTGGGCCGGCGCTACGAGATCGCCGAGCGACTGAATGCGCTCGTTCGGAGATTTACGATAGATGAGGACCGATGACGTTCGATCGTCCATGAACGATCCCAAGGTTGAGAGTCGGGGGTTCTCGCCAGCATTGGCGTCCAACTTCACGTAACGATCCCGAAAGCGATCGGACTGGAAAAGGAACAGGCGGCCTCCAACCTCGTCCGGACTTGCGCCATGCGCTGCCGAGGAAACGCGATCGTTGAAATTGAACCAACTGAGCTTGACGAATCCTGTCAGCAAGCCTCCCGCCGACAAGTTGAGAAACATTGACGCGCCATGAAAGTCGGAATGTTCGTATATAGTACCAGTGACATTATCACCTTCGTACCCGTCGTCTCCCTTCAGTTTCTCGGCGAGTAGCTGCTTCGCCTTCTCGACAAGCGCGCCGGATTTTCCATCCGTTGATCCGCTGACGCCGAGGCGATTGATCGCCATCTCGATCAAGATCGCGCCTCGTGCCGAGGGTTCCTTGCGGTATCTTTCCACTGCCTCCCGCAACTGTTCATCGGCTGACACTCCTGGTTGGAAGAGGTCCGATTTTTTGTAAGGAACTCCGAGGAAACCGCGGTTGTATCGTATGTCGTCAGCGCTGGGCTGAGACATCTGCGCCTCGCGCGGTACTTTCGCCAGACGCGCCTTGGCCGCACCCGATGAAATCGTCGACCCACAAGGCCGGCACCTACCCATCTCTTCACAGAGCGACTTCAATCGGTCGCAGTCGTTGAAGAGCTTCTCCATGTCCTGCTTTCTCATCAGCCCTCTCCTATCAGGTCAGTGCAGGTTCAGTCTGCGAATTAAACCGCGGATCGTTCATAACAGCCTACCCGCTCATCATTAGATCGTAAGCAAAGTGGCGTTCGGTAGACCGGATGGCTTTACGGGTGCTATTATTTATAGTACCCTTCGTGGCTTATCGCAGTACGTCAATCGCAGGCGCCTGCACCGGATCGGTCACGTGATAGCAAGCTTCCGCTAACCGTGATTGAGGCGCCCTCGGTACCCCGAATGTAATGAGGACGCCGATTAAGGCGTCGTCAAAGGCGAATAATCCTCTCATTGGTCCGCTCCTTTAATACATCTATCGCCGTTAATAGGTGATTGTGGGCGATGCCGCTGTGAGCTTGGTCACGACTCTGTGTCACGCCCGAAGCATCGCCCCCGAATTGCAGGAGGCCTCCGCTTCTGAGTTCGACCCGCCGCAGCTCTGGCGAACGTCCGTGTTTCTGCGAAGCGGGCATTCGCCACTTGGCCCGCGAACGACCGACATTGGTCGGGTGCCGCCGGAAGCGGAACGCCGCTTCGTGGGACTAAACACCTAGGGAACATCGCCCGAGGGACCGGCCAACATCCGTAACTCGGTGAACATCGAGTAAGAATCCGGTAGCGCCGCCCTCGCATAGAGAAGCAGGCAATCAGATCATCGATCTAAATCCAAGTGCAATGATAGTCTAACATACAGGATGAACGACGAACGGAGCTGATACATTAGGAGATATGGTTTACCAACGCTCTTGGCTGATGTATAAAATTCGAATCAATGATATTGCAGGGGGTGAGTCTATGGTTACTGTAGCTGCCAATTTGTCGCTCCCTGAGCCGCATTCGGACGCGTTATCGGGCACACCCCGCGCAACATTCATAGACCGCTGGATTTTTGTCTTCATGGCGGCCTGGTTCATCGTCATTGTGCTCGTGGGATTCATCCCCGATTCGATTGGCGAGGTCGAGGCTGTGAAGGCCGGCGTCCGATTGCCGTTTCCAACCGTGCTGCACATACATGCGGTGGCGATGGGCACATTCCTGCTGCTGCTGCTGGCCCAGACGATAATGGTCGCGACCGGCCGCGAAGCACTGCACAAACAATTGGGGATAGCCGCATTCGTGCTCGTTCCGGCGCTGGTCGTCATCGGCATCGTGCTCGTGCCGACCATGTATTATCAGACGTGGCACGCGCTGCAGATTGCTCCTGCCTCCGCGCGAGCACGGCTTGAGCGGGTGCTTCACATCAGGGAAGACATTCTGCTCCTGCAAATCACGTCTGGTGTGATGTTTGCGATCTTCATCTGGGTCGCCCTCAGCGCGCGACTACGGAATTACGGGTTGCACAAGAGGATGATGTTCCTCGCGACCGCCGTGCCGTTGGCCGCTTCGATCGACCGGATGAACTGGCTGCCGTCAAGCATGCCGGCGAATCCCTGGGCCAGCGATCTCTATATCCTGGTGGCGCTGTCACCCATGTTCATCTGGGACGTGGTTCGGACCAGGAAGGTGCACGACGCATATTGGATCTGGCTTGCCATCTATGTGCCGGTGTGCGCCGTCGTCGACTTCCTGTGGGACAAGCCAGCATGGCACGCGACAGCGCGCCACATCATGGGCGTGTAAGGCGTCCCGCGTTTGACAATTCGACGCAAGTTCGCAGCGCAATTCAGCGGCGGGTCGGCCTCTAAGAGTCCGTCTTGAATCTCATGCGTAACGAGCGATGCGCCAGTCCCAAAAGGCCGGGCAGAAATCGAACCCATAGTGCAGATTCTTGGCCTGGATGAAGACGTTCGCGTCGAGCAGGTAGGTGGTCAAACCAGGACTGCCACTTCCTGTCCAATATGATTGAAGGTCTCGGTCTTCGCGACGCCAAGCATTCTAAAGGCGTCGCGGTAGAGCGTCTGGCCTTCCAGCGTACTCTCCACGAGCGCCCCTGCAAAGCGCCCGCTGACGCGCGCCAGGGTGGTCCGATAAAAGTCGCCGCCACCGCCGCCACGTTCGGCGATCTCCCGCAGATGTGCCCGCTATGCCACCCACGCCGCATCGAACTGCGGACGCCTGAGCCAGCCGGCATCCAACAACCGGCGCAGGATCACCAAGCTGCTGACTTTGAACCTTCGTGTCAGCCTGGCGACGGCTTCGTCCACAGGCTATCGGAGCCGGCCAAGAATCTTGCCAAGGTTGGGGTCGAGGGTTCGAATCCCTTCGCCCGCTCCAGATTTACAAAACTTTTGTGACTTAACCGCTTTCCGGCGGGCCTCCGAGTTACCGGCTAGGTTACCGGGCTTCAGCGTTGGCCTTAAGCCTCGGTGCCGGTGAACAGCCGCATCCTTCCGGCCGGTCCACGGAGCTTTGCCCAGCGCGCGCGGCCCGGACGAGGATGCCGTGGCGGGACAGCTCAAGACCGGGCGCTTGGCGAACGAGGGCAAGTCAAAACTGGAGAGCACCGCGGCTTGCACTCGAACACCGCATGGTCTCTCGCAGACAATGCGTCCGGTGAAACATGCAGCTCGGATCCTCCCTTACATGCCCGCGCGTTATACCGATGCCCGGTTCTGTTCCAGAAACTCGACCAGTATTTTGGCCAGAGCGCCTCCTTGTTCCTCCTGTACGAAATGCCCTGCTCCGGCGATGCGTGTGTGTGGCTGGCCCTTCGCACCCGCGACGCGCGCTTGGAACAGGGCCTCCCATGCGATGGTTGCCGGATCGCCGTCGCTGAATGCCGTCAGAAAGGGCCGGTCCCATCCTTCAAGGAAATCCCAAGCAGCCCGGTTGGCCTGCAGGCCTTCCTGACCATCAGCGATCGGAATGCCGCAGGTGATCTGGAGCATGCCCGCCTTATAGCTCTTATCCGGATATGGTGCGGCGTAAGCGGCCAGCACATCGTCTGCCGGTCGCTTCACGCATGCGCGCGACACCAGGTTCTCCAGCGGTAAGTCATCGACCGTGCGGCAGGTCTCGATCCATGCCGCAATCTGCTCGCCTGGCCAATCAGCCGGACCCAGCGGCGGCGGATCGCAATTCGGGAGCAAGGTATTGGTTGCCAACACGGCCACGAACCGGTCCGGATCGCCGGCCACCACGCGCAATCCGATAGGCCCGCCCCAGTCCTGACAGACCAGTGTCGCGCCGGTCAGGTCGAGCGCTTCGACGAAGTGCCGGATCCACATCACGAACCGGTCGAAGCCATAGTCCTCTCGGCGCGCCGGCTTGTCGGAGCGGCCGAAGCCGATCAGGTCCGGTGCGATGGCGCGATACCCGGCCGCCACGACCGGTCCGATCATATGGCGGTAAAGGTAGCTCCAGGTCGGATTGCCGTGGAGCATCAACACCACGGGCGCGTTGGGCTCCCCCTCATCGATATAGTGCATTCGCAAGGGACCGAGGCGTTCGTCGGGCACTTCCACATAGTGTGGCGCAAACGGCCAGTCAGGCAGATCGGTAAAACAGGAGTCTTGCGTGCGCAGGACGCCGGGACGGATTTCCATCACTTTCTCCTTGGTGGGTCTGGCGCAACGCCGGATGTGGCATCCAAGTCTATTTGCGTTACGAGCTTGCGGCGACCGCGAACATTCAACGCCGGCTTCGTCAGGGCGCCAACGCGGACTCCGAACCGGCCAAGGTCGGTGGCCATGGTCGAGAGCCTCTTTTCGTGCCGAAAGGACCACCTGCGCCGCATAAGCGGTTACCCCGATCCGGAGCCTTGCTCAGCCGGGGAGCTCCACTCCCCTGGCTCATGCGATGCGCTTGTCTGGGCCTGCATCAGCCGATCCGGCGGGGTCTCTACCCGACGGACGAAGAGGCGGCGGACCCGTACACTGGACGGGGAGGGGGCTTGGAGGTCCAGATGACCCGGCATCCAGACTATCGCGGCAGCGGGAAACCCAAGCGGACCCCACGCCGATGCGAAATCCAGCGAGACGCCCGCAAGCCCCGAGGCGATGGCCCCTCCCCAAGCCAGAAGATCGTCGCGCCAGCCTCCCTCGCCGGTCATCGTCTCGACGAGCAGGGCTGTCCGCGCGCCGTCGGCCATAGCCGGATCGCCTGCCGAGAGCCCATGCTCCTCCGCCCCGGCCGGCGCGATGCGCGCGCGGTCCATGAACTTCTCCTCGTCGGCCCGCATGATCTCGCCGATCGGACCGTCCATGAGAGCCGCCGCAGCCGAGATGTCGTCGGCCCAGAATTCGGTGATCGTGTCGTAGGGAAAATCTTCGCCCGCGATCAGATGATTACGCACGTAGCGGGTGAAGGGAAAATGCCGCTCGGCAAGGAGCGCGTGGGACTCTTCGTAATAAGCCTGAAACGCGGCCCGCGTGGAACCCGGTCGATGGACGAGGGCGCAGATGCTCTTGGTCATGTCGTAAGGGCCTTTCCGTCGAGCTCGGCCAGCAGGCGCTCGACCGCGCTATAGGGATCGATGCGGCGCGCCTCGACCTCGGCCAGCACCGCCTCTCCCGCAGGCGACAGGGCGCGGCGGGCAAGATGGTCCCGCAACAAGGCCAAGGTCTGTTCGCGGTCGCGCAAGCCTGATCGGCGCGCGAATGTGCCCTCCTTGCGGAGCGCTGCGCCGTGCGCCAGGATCGCATCGACGATCTCCACCCCGCCTTCTGCCGCGGTGGCGATCGCACGTAACAAGGGAACCGGCCAGCTGCCCGCCGCTGCGCCAAGCGAGACTTCGCGCAAATGCAGCATCAGCTCGTACTGGCGCCAGGCCGCCTCATAGCCATCGCGGTCGGCCTTGTTGATGACGAATATCTCGCCGGCTTCGAGCAGGCCGGCCTTGACCGCCTGGACCTCGTCGCCAAGGCCGGGGACGCCGACGATGATCGTGGTATGGGCCAGGTTGACGACATCGATCTCGTCCTGCCCGACCCCGACCGTCTCGACGATCACGATGTCATAGCCCATGGCGTCGAGGACCAGACAGGCATCGTGGGTCGAGCGTGAAAGACCGCCAGCTTGCCCACGCGTACCAAGCGAGCGGATGAACACGCCGGGATCGAGCGTGTGACGGCCCATGCGGACCCGGTCGCCCAGAATGGCGCCCCCGGTGAAAGGGCTGGACGGGTCGATCGCGATGACCCCGACGCGAAGCTCGCGCCGCCGCAGTTCCGTCACCAGCATGTCCGCAAGCGTCGATTTGCCGGCTCCCGGCGGCCCCGTGATGCCGACGATCTGCGCGCGGCCGGTTGCCGGGAAGATATGCCGGATTACCGCCGCGCCGCGCGGGTCGCGGTCGTCCAGCCATCGGATCGCGCGTGCGCCCGCCGCTATCGTGCCCTTAAGCAACCCGTCCGCTATGGCATCGGTCATCCGATCAGGCCGCTTCCGAGGCCTGCCTTTCGGCCCACCAGTCCTGGAGATAGCGCACGATGTCACGCGTGTCCGCACCCATGGTGAAGATCTTGTGCACGCCGGCTTCGGTCAGGAACGATTGATCCTCTTGCGGGATGACGCCGCCTGCCAGCAACAGCTTGTCGCCCGCACCCTGCTCGCGCAGGAGCCGGGCCAGTTTCGGCAAGTTGCGCATGTGCCCCGCGGAAAGGGTGGATATGCCGACGACATCGACGTCCTCCTGGATTGCGGCGGCCGCGACCATCTCCGGCGTCTGCTTGAGGCCGGTGAAGATCACCTCCATCCCCGCCTCGCGCAGCGCATGACCGATGATGGTGACCCCGACGGTGTGCGTGTCCATACCAAGTTTAGCGAGCAGCACCCGCAAACGGCGATCCGATCGTTCCTGCATCGCCGTCAGATTCCTGCAAGCTGGCTGTCGGGCGCGTGCACGCCGAAGACATCGCGCATCGCGTTGCACAATTCGCCATGCGTTGCGTAAACCTTGACCGCCTCCAGGCAGACCGGAACGAGGTTGCCGCCGTTCCGGGCAGCTTCGCGCACGCGTTCCAATGCGGCCTCGACGGCCGATTGATCGCGCCGCGCCCGCAGTTCGCGAACCTTTGCGACCTGCTGTTCCTCCATTTCGTCGTCGAGGCGGAATATCTCGATCTCCCGCTTCTCCTCGGCCAGGACGAGGTGGTTGACGCCGACCCACTTGCGGCGGCCTTCCTCCAGATCCTTGTGGCGCTCATATTGCTCGCGGCCCAGCGCGCGCTGGAAATAGCCGCTTTCGATGGCCTTGGTCGCGCCGCCCATGGCGAAGATCTTCTCCATCTCCGCGAAGGCAGCGTCTTCCATCTGCTTGGTGAGCGTCTCGACATAATAGGAGCCGGCGAGCGGATCGATCGTCTCCGCCACGCCCGTTTCGTGCGCGACGATATGCTGGAGCGCCGCGCCGACACGGATCGCCTCCTCGGCGGGCAGCGAATGGGCTTCGTCGTGCAGTGGCGTGGTCATATTCTCGCCGGCCCCGCCCAGGGCACAAGCGGTCGCCATGATGGCCAGGCGGCCAATATTGTTGAGTGGCTGCTGGAGTGTCAGAGCGATGGTGGTAGGCGAGGTCATGAGGCGTATCTTCAGCGCCTCCGGCCTCGTCGCGCCATAGCGTTCCTTCATCAGGCGGGCCCAGCACTTGCGGAAGGCCCGCAGCTTGCAGATGCCCTCGAAGAAATCCATGTCGACGTTGACGACGAAATGGTTGAGATACGGCGCGACGGTGTCGATATCGAGACCTCGTTCCAGCGTCGCATCGATGTAGGCGCAGCATATCGCGAGGCTGAAGGCGATCTCCTGCACCGGGTTCGCCTTGGCGGGCTGCAGCTGGGCCGAAATGATTGACAGCGGCGCCCAGTTCGGATGGTTGCGGATGATATATTCGATCGCATCGGTCGCGATGCGCAACCCATGCTCCGGCGGATAGATATAGCGGCCGACGCAAGTATATTCGATCAGGATGCCGTTGACGATGTGCAGGACGAATTCTTGCGGATCGATGCCCTTCTTCTCCAGGGCGGCGATGATCATGGCCAGGTTGACCGGCTGCGGCGCGTTGCACACGCTCATCAGATAGTTGAGCTTGTCGAACGGCAGGTCGAAGGCGCGTTCGAGATCCTCGAGGCTGTCGAGGGCCATGCCCGCGCGCCCGACTTCGCCTTCGACCATGGGGTCGTCGCTGTCGTAGCCGTTGGTCGTGGCAAGGTCGTATTCGAGAATGAGGCCGGACAAGCCCTGGTCCAGCATGAAGCGCGCGCGCTTCGCCCAGTCCTCGCCCTTCCCGAAGCCTGTGACCTGCGTCATCGTCCAAAAGCCGGAGCGGTGGCCGTTCGGCTTCGTTGAGCGTGTGTACGGATATTCGCCCGGAAAGCCGACATCCTTCATATAGTCGAAGCCCGCCGCGTCGAGATCGGCAGGCGTGTAAAGCGGCTTGATCGGCCACTTCAGCGCCTGTGTCGTGAATGGATCGCGTCGTTCGGGATTGGCCGCCACGAACGGCCCGCGCGTCTCGGCTTCCCAGCGTTCCGTCGCTGCCGCGATATTGTCGTCGGCAGACGTGAAAGCAGTGATCGGCTTGTTCATGCGGTGTTCTCCAGAAGCATCTTTTCAGCGACGTCCCACAGCCGTCGGGCGGCATCGGGATCGAGCGACGCGGCGCTGACCCCCCACCCGGACGGCAGGGCCGGCGTCCAGATCGGCGCGACGGCGCAATCCTCCAGATAGAGGCCGCCGCGCCCCGCGAGTTCGGGCGCAGTGGCGGCCCACACTGGGGTGGCGGCACCTTCCTCCGCGGTCTTCATGCGGCCCTGCGGCAGGGTGCCATCTTCACGGACCCAGCCAAGGCGCACCGCGTCCTCAAAGGTGACGTGACGTCCCAGATTGGTGGCGACTCCGCCCGGCGTGACGGCATTCATCGTGACGCCCAATTCGTGGTGGCGACGGCTATATTCGACGGCCAGCAGGTTGGCGCACAACTTGGCATGGCCATAGCCTTCGAATTTCTCGTAGTCCCGCCGGTCGTAGTTCAAGTCGTCGAGGCACAGCCGAGCGAGCTGATGCGAACCGGAAGAGAGGATGACGACCCGGCCCTGGCACTTGGCCAGGTTCGGCAGGAGCAGCTCGGAAAGCAGAAAAGGCGCAAAATAGTTGACCGCCATCTGGCTCTCGAACCCGTCGTCGGTGCGGGTGAGTGGCGGTCCCATGAGACCGGCGTTGTTGATGAGCATGTCGAGCGGACGGTCACCCCAGCGACGAGCGAAAGTGCGGACGGACGCCGTCGACAAGAGATCGATTTCGGCCACCGCCGGCGCGGCCACGCCTCGGGCCGCTGCAATGTCTCCGGCGACGCGCGCGCCAGCTGCGACATCGCGCACGGCCAGTGTCACTTCTGCACCGGCCCCGGCGAGCGCCGCAGCGATCGCAACCCCGACACCCGACGACGCGCCAGTCACGATCGCGCTTCGTCCGGTGAGCTCCAGCTCGCCGAGCACCATGTCGGCCGTCGGTACGGGCATTTCGCCATCCTGCCGATCCTGCGAGAGCATGCTCTCTCCTTGTCCGGACCAGTCTATGGCCTCGCCGAGCCAAGGCCAACCGGCCAGGTGATGCGCTTGCCGATTCCGCCACGATTCGGTAATAAATGGCACGTTTTCGTAAGGACAATGCAGTGGCCATCCGCATCACCGACGCGCAGACCAGAGAAGATCTGGTGCAGGGGCGCCTCTCCCTGCCGGGCGTGACGGTCGAACTATGCGCATTTCCGGAAGTCCTGGCGGAGACCGTGCTGGTGATCGAGACGCAGGCTATTCTGTCGCTTGGCCTTTCGCGATTGCTGGCCGGTTCCGAAGGGCGCGTCGCGCGTGATCGAGCGACATCCTTCGTCCGCTTCGGCGCGCTCGGCTTCCGCCCGGCAGGCGTGCCGATGGAGATGCGGGTAGCGGGCGGCGCGTTCCACACGCTGCGCTGCCGGTTTGACGATTGGCGCATCGCCGACGCCATCGGAAAGCAGCCGATGGGCGAAGGCGCTCTGGCAGCGTGCTTCGACATACGTTCGCACGTCATGGAGGATGCGATGCTGCGCCTTGCGGTAGAGGTCGAGCAGTCGCACACCGACCGCGTGGCTCTGGCGGAGGCTCTGGTCGCGACGCTGCTCATCGACTTTAAACGCTATCTGGCGCAAGCGGACACCCGCGCGCAGCGCGACCGCGGGGGCTTGACGCCTCGTATGCTGCGCCTCGTACTGGCACGGATCGATATGGCTGGTCCGCCCCCCGACGTGAATGCATTGGCGGCCATCTGCGGACTGAGCCGCTTTCATTTCATGCGCTGCTTTCGCGATTCGATGGGAACCAGCCCCGGCTCGTTCGTGCGACGCACCCGGATGACTCGCGCAAAGGCGTTGCTGGTAGCGGACGAGCGCAGGCCGCTGACCGACATCGCGCACGAGCTGGGCTATTCCGGCGCCCCGGCGTTCTGCGCGGCGTTTCGGCAGGAAGTCGGCAGGTCGCCGGCAGCGTACCGCATGTTGATGCGCTGATCCGCCCCAGCTGCGCCCATGAAGGTGGTTCGGACGCCAGCCTATAGTGACGATTGCCAAGCTCAAGGCCCGCTTGGCAAAGGCCGCCGCCGGATCTTTCGGTGCCCTCTTGAAAAGCCCTTGGCGACATCTGTCGGCTTTTCGAGCGGCACGATGCTCTCTCGAAGCGCCATCAACAGGTTGCCAAAGCTACCTTCGTGGTTGCCGTCTCCAGACTTTGACCGTCAGCCGGCCCGCAGCTCGGCCAGTTCCTGGGCCGACAGCTTGACCGCTGCCGCCTTCACGCTGTCGGCGATGCGGGCGGGGCTCGATGCGCCGAAGATCGGGATGGTCTGCTGCGGCTGGTTGACGAGATAGGCCAGCACGATGTCGCTGACCGAGACGCCATGCCGTTCCGCGACGCGCCGCGCGGCCTCGAACCGCTCCTTGTTGGCGGGGTTGTCGTAGAAACCCTGGAGATGCTCCGGCACCGCGCCCTTCTCCACGAAGGAGAAATAGCCGCGGCTCTGCGCACAATAGGGGATGACGGTCAGGTCGCTGCCCTGCAGTGCGCCGCCATGATCCTCGAAATAGAGCCGATAGCCCTGCGCGGTCGCGGCTTCCTCATTGGGCTTGGCCAGACCCCAGAAAGGCTGGACCGCGACAAAGCCTTCGCTGCCCTTGGACCGGGCATAGCCATTGGCCTCGAGCACGCGCGCCGCCGTCCAGTTGGACGCGCCGAACCAGCGGATCCTGCCCGCCGCCTTTGCCGCGACCAGCGCGTCGACGATCGGTCCGACCGGCGCCTCGACATTGTCCATGTGCAGCCAGTAGAGGTCGATCGTGTCGACGCCCAGATGCTCCAGGCTCTCGTTGAGATCGCTGTCGATGTCGTCGGGCGTGACCCGGTTGCGATAATCGCCGACACGCAAGTCGAAGAAACCGCCCTTGGTCGCGATGACGAAATCGGCGCGGTTCCTGCCCTTCAGCCATGCGCCGACCGCGCGCTCGCTGGCGCCCTTGGGCGCGTCGGGGATCCAGTCGCCATAGGAGCGCGCGCTGTCGATAAAATTGCCGCCCAGCTCCGCGAACTTGTCGAGAATGGCGTTGGCGCCCGCCTGGTCGATCGCGGTGCCCAGCATGTTGGTCCCGTAACACAAGCGGCTGACGGTCAGGTCGGTCTTGGCGAGAGTGGCTTTTGAAAGCATGAATATTCTCCAACGTCCTGAAAATCTTGAGTCGTGAAGTCGATTGATCAGCCAGAGACCGGCTGATTTGAATGCGGTGGCCGTCGGAGTCCGTCCCGATCGCTGGCAGCGTCAGAGATGGGCATCGGCTTCGCCGCAGGCGATCCGCCAGCCGAGCATCGCGATCTCGCCGGCGCGGGCGCCGTGCCGGGCCGCCATGTCGCTCGAGGCATTGCCTTGGAGCGCCCGCTTGAGCACCCCCTGGCGGATGCCCGCGTTGCGAAACATCGCGAAAGCCAGCGCGAAGCTCCAGACGGCGGAATCGACCGGAGCCAGCCCGCGCCGCTTCCAATAGCGATCGAGGTAAGCCTGCTCGGAGGGGAGGCCCGCGGTGGCGAGATCGGTGTCGGACAGGCCGCGATATCCTTCGGCGGTCACGCGCCACGCCATCATGTGCTGCGCCAGATCGGCGAGCGGATGGCCGAGCGTCGCTAGCTCCCAGTCGAGCACCGCAAGGATGCGCGGCTCGCGCGCTTCGAAGATCAGATTGTCGTTGCGATAATCGCCATGGACGATGGCAAGCCCTTCCAGCCCCGGGTCATGCGCGGGAAGCCATTCGATCAGCCGGTCCATCGCTGCAATCGGCTCGATTTCGCTCGCACGATATTGCTTGGTCCAGCGTGCGATCTGGCGTGCGAAATAATTGCCTGGTCGACCGAAATCTCCAAGGCCGACAGCGGCCGGGTCGACGGCATGCAGCGCCGCGAGGACGCGGTTCATCTCGTCATAGATCGCAGCGCGATCGGCAGGCTCCAGCTCCGGAAGCCGCGCGTCCCAGAAATTGCGGCCGGTGACATGTTCCATCACGAAGAAGGGCGTGCCGACGATATCGGGATCCTCGCACAGCGCGAACGGCCGGGCGACGGGCACCGCGCCGCCCTTGAGCGCGTCGGTGACGCGATACTCCCGCTCGATCGCATGGGCGGACGGCAGCAGCGCGCCGGGCGGCTTCTTGCGCAACGCGAACCGGGGGATGCCGTCGACCAGCAACGCATAGGTAGGGTTGGACTGCCCGCCGGCAAATTTGTGGGCCTCGATGGCGCCGGCGGTCCCCGGCACATGCGCTCTGAGCCACGGGACGAGCCGCGTCAGGTCGAGGCGGTGGGGATCCGTCCCAGCTTCATCCATGCCTGGCGAGCTCAAGCTTGCCGATCTGATGGCGATGCACCTCGTCAGGACCATCGGCGAAGCGGATCTTCCGCGCATGGGCGTAATAGTTCGCCAGGAAGAAATCCTGGCTGATCCCGGCGGCGCCATGCGCCTGCATCGCCCAGTCGATCACCTGGCACGCCATATTGGGCGCTGCCACCTTGATCATCGCGATCTCGACCTTGGCGGCCTTGTTGCCGACCGTGTCCATGCGATGTGCGGCGTGAAGCGTGAGCAGTCGCACCTGGTCGATCATGATGCGAGCGTTCGCGATCCGCTCGAGGATCACGCCTTGCTCGGCGAGCGGTTTGCCGAAAGCGACGCGTGATTGCACGCGGCGGCACATCGCCCCAAGCGCGCGTTCAGCCATGCCGATCATGCGCATGCAATGATGGATGCGACCCGGTCCCAGCCGCGCCTGGGCGATCTCAAAACCACGGCCCTCGCCGAGCAGGATGTTCGAGCACGGCACACGGACATTCTCGAACATTATCTCCATATGACCATGCGGAGCATCATCATAGCCGAGCACCGTCATCGGCCGCAGCACGGTGATGCCCGGCGTGTCGCGGGGCACCAGGACCATCGACTGCTGCTGATGTTTGGGCGCGGCCGGATCGGTCTTCCCCATGAAGATCATGATGGCGCAGTCGGCCTCGCCCATCCCGGAAATCCACCATTTCCGGCCGTTGATCACATAGTCGTCACCATCGCGAACGATGGAGCTTTCAATATTGGTGGCGTCCGACGAGGCGACCGCCGGTTCGGTCATCGCGAAGGCCGATCGGATCCGGCCATCGAGCAGCGGGACGAGCCATCGCTGCTTCTGTTCCGGGGTGCCGAACCGTTCGATCGTTTCCATGTTGCCGGTATCGGGCGCGGCGCAGTTGAACACCACCGGGGAGAAATGGACCCGGCCCATTTCCTCGCACAGCGGCGCATATTCGAGATTGGTGAGCCCCGCGCCATGATCGGATTGGGGCAGGAACAGGTTCCACAACCCCGCCGCGCGCGCCTTTTCCTTCAAACCATCGAGCAGCGGCACATGGCCCCAGCGATCGCCCTCGGCGACCTGGCTGTAATAAAGCTGCTCGTTGGGGTAGATATGCTCGCCCATGAATGAACGCAGCCGCGCCAGCAGCTCTGCGGTGCGCGCGCTGTGATCGAAGCCGGTCGCGCCGGTCATCCGTAAAATCCCCGGCCCTCACCCGCCAGGCGGGCAAGCAGCGGCGAGGGCGACCAATATTCGTCACCATGTTCAGCACGGAAGCGCTCGATCGTGGCCAGGACCTTGTCGAGACCGATTTGGTCGGCCCAGAACATCGGTCCCCCAGTATAAGCGGGGAAGCCGAGCCCGTTGATCATCGCCACATCGATCTCGTGCGGGCGCGGCGCGACGCCCTCGTCGAGGATCTTGGCGCCCTCGTTAACCATGGCGTAGAGCAGGCGATCGCGGATCTCGTCCTCGCCGATCTCACGCAGCGTCAGCCCATGGCGCTTTGCATGCGCGGCGATAAGACGATCGGTTTCGGGATTGGGGCTGGCCTTGCGGTTCTCGTCATAGAGATACCAGCCCGAGCCGGTCTTCTGGCCGAGCCGCCCCGCGGCGACCATCTGTTCGGGGAAGTCGGCGCGCAACTCACGGGCCGTCGCCGACGCGCTGCGCGCCTTGCGCGCGGCGGCCTGGACATCGAGCCCCGCGAGGTCGCCAAGCGCGAACAGCCCCATCGGGAAACCGAAGGACAGCGCCACCTTGTCGATCACGGCCGGGCTAGCGCCTTCCTCGATCAGGAAGAAGCCCTCGCGCGAGCGTTTGGCGAGCATGCGATTGACGATGAAGCCGTCGCAGACGCCCGACAAGACGGGCAGCTTTCCTATACGCTTGCCAAACGCCATGATCGTCGCGACGACCTCCGGGTCGGTCTTCGCCCCCCGCACATTTTCGAGCAAGCGCATGACGTGCGCGGGGTTGAAGAAGTGCATCCCGCAGACATCGGCCGGCCGGCCTGACGCCTGGGCGAGCGCGTCGATGTCGAGATAGGACGTGTTGCTGGCGAGGATGGCGCCCGCCCGCGTCACTTCGCCCAATCGCGCGAAAACCGCCCTCTTGACGTCGATATTCTCGGTGACCGCCTCGATCACGAGGTCCGCGCTCGCCAGGTCGGCGGGATCGACCGAGCGGGCGATCAGGCCTAACCGCGCGTCCATCGCCTCCTGGCTCAGGCTTCCCTTGGCCACCGAGCTCGACCACATCTTGGTGATAGCTTTCATGGCCTCGTCGAGATGCGCCTCGTCGAGTCCGACAGCGACCACCCGCACACCGGCCGCCGCGAGCGCCATGACGATCCCCCGCCCCATCGACCCGAGCCCGATCACGCCCGTGCGCTCCACGCTTCGCTCGGCCGTTCCCGCGGGCAGGCCGGGTATTTTCGTCACCTCGCGTTCCGCGGAGAACACATGGCGGAGCGCCTTGGACTGCGGGCCCGCAATCGCCTCGCGGCACATCGCATATTCGCGTTCGAGCGCTTGGGCGAACGGCATTTGATAACCGAGCCTGATTGCATCGAGCGCAAGCAATGGCGCGATCTGGCCGCGCTGCTTGCGTCCGATCGTCTTGCGCGCCGCATCGAACAGCGCAGGATCGTCGTCAGGCATGGCCAGGCTGGCGGCGCTGCGCGACGCTGCGCCCGACGCCAGCAGTTCTTCGGCATAAGCCCATGCGGCAGTGGCGAGATCTCCGTCGGCGAGTCGATCGACGAGCCCCGCAGCGGCGGCTTTGGTTGCCGTGATCTGCTCGCCGCCGGTGATAAGCTCGATCGCGACTTCGAGACCGGCAAGGCGCGGAACGCGCTGGGTACCGCCGGCTCCGGGCAGAAGGCCCAGCTTGACCTCGGGAAAGCCGAAACGGGCTGCCTTGTCGGCAATCCGGTAATGGCAGGCGAGCGCCAGTTCGAACCCGCCGCCCAGCACGGTGCCGTGAACCGCGGCGACCACCGGTTTTGCCACGGCGTCGAGACCGGCGATGACTTTGGGAAGGGTCGGTTCGGCCATCGGCTTACCGAACTCCTTGATATCCGCACCCGCGACGAAGGTCCTGCCGGCGCATCGGACGATCAGGATCTTGAGCGCGGGGTCGGCGGCGAACCGCTCGATCGCGTCGGCCAAGCCGCGGCGCACCCCCGCGGAGGTCGCGTTGACCGGCGGATTGTCGATCAGCGCTTCGGCGATGGCGCCGTCGCTCCGGAAGGTCACCAGTTCGTTCATGTCGATCATCCTCTATATCTCGCTTTTGACGGTCAGGATGACCTTGCCCTGCGCGCGTCGTTCCATGACGTGATTGAGCGCCTCGATCGTCCGATCCAGCGGCAGCACCCTGTCGATTTTCGGGTTGATGCGGCCCTCGGCCACCCAGCCGAGCAGGTCCGCAACGTTGCGGCCATGGTGTGCGGGATCGGCACGCAAGGCATTGCCCCACAGCACCCCCAGCGAGGCTGCGCTCTTGAGCAGCAGCAAATTGGCAGGAATCGCCGGGATGTCGCCCGCTGCGAAGCCGACCACCAGATGGCGTCCGCCCCACGCCAGCGCCTTCACCGCGGTGATCGTGGCCGCGCCGCCGATTGGATCGAACACCACGTCGACACCCCTACCGCCGGTGATCTGTTTGAGCCGCTCGCGCAAATCTTCGCTGCGATAGTCGATCGTTTCGGCCGCGCCGTAGCTCCGCGCCAGCGTCAACTTTTCGGGGGTCGACGCCGCGGCGATCACCCGCGCGCCCATCAATACGCCGAGCTCGACCGCGGCCAAGCCAACGCCGCCGGCGGCGCCCAGCACCAGCATCGTCTCTCCCGCCCGAAGCGCCGCGCGATCCTTGAGCGCATGATAGGACGTGCCATAGGCGATTAGCATTCCCGCCGCCTGCGACGCGTCAACCCTGGCCGGCAAATGAAAGACCTGCGTAGCGGGCACGCGCACCTTTTCCGCGAAGCCGCCGCTCCCGCTGAACGCCACCACGCGATCGCCCGGAGCAAAGCGGGTGACATCGCTGCCGACCGCCTCGACCAGCCCCGCTACCTCGCTGCCGGGAACGAACGGCAGCGCCGGCTTAGTCTGGTACTTGCCCTGCACCATGAGCCCGTCGGGAAAGTTAACGCCGGCGGCGAGGACCGCGATTCGCACGTCTTGCACCCCGATATCGGGAATCTCGGCCTCACCGATTCTGAGCGCCTCGATCGGCGCGAACCGGTCGCATATCGCTGCCTTCATCATCCATCCAGACGTTTGTATGAAACGATTGTTTGATGGCATATCTAAAGGAGCGTGTGGAGCGCAAGGAGATTTTCTCGATCGCACGCGCCGACTTCTTGAGAAATCGACGTTGACGAACGAACGTTTCAATCGACTGTTTGACAAGGTGCTTCCGGCCTGTTTATTCCCGGAGCCAACGAGGAACGCACGGGCATGGAAAGAGCGGGAAAAGTGATCGCGGGCGGCCGCCAGGGCGAGAGCGATCCTGCTGCGGACACGGCCAAGGGGCGGCTCTTCCTGGCCGCCGAGGCATTGATCGCAGAGCGCGGATTTGAGGCGGTTTCATCGCGCGACATCACCGCGGAGGCGCGCGTCAACCTCGCATCGATCAACTATTATTTCGGCACCAAGGATCGCCTGCTGCTCGAGATCTTCAAGGTGCGGGCCAGCGAACTGAATCGGGAACGCGCCGCGTTGCTGCGTGCTGCGACCGATCACGACCCGCGCGACGCGCGCGCCATCCTCCGGGCGCTGATCGAGCCCCCAACCCTGTGGATCAGCGATGCGCGAAAGACCGCGTTGCGGTTTCTCAATCGGGCCCGCAGCGAAGGCCCCCCCGAAGTTCGGGAAATCATCCGCACCGACGTCGGCCATATCACGCGATTTGTCGATGCGCTGGAAACGGCGCTGCCCAATCTGCAGCGTGACGAGATCATCTGGCGCCTCCATTTCGCGCTTGGAGTGCTGCATCATAACAGCGCCGCCGATTATGCGCGGCTGGATATTCTATCCAACGGCCGCTGCACGCCCGACGATCGCGAGGCCCTGCTCGGACGCCTGCTCGATTTCATATCGGCCGGCTTCGCCATTTGACCGCCGCATGCGCCGGCCTGCCATCGAACCGATCATCCCTTCATAGAGTTGCGCATGCATGATCGGAGGATCGATGTCGGGCCGGTGACGTTGCGAGCGGTGGAGCAGGGCGAGGGCCCCCTCGTTCTGATGATCCACGGCTTTCCCGGCCTGGCCTATTCGTGGCGGCACCAGATGGCTCCGATTGCGGAGGCGGGTTTCCGCGCGGTCGCGATCGACAGCCTAGGCTATGGGAAGAGCGACCGCCCGCTCGATGCAGCGCTGTACAGCTCGGAGCGGATGCAAGACTATCTGCTTGCTATTCTCGATGCGTATCGGGCCGAACGGGCGTTCGTCATCGGTCAGGATTTCGGCGCGCAATATGCGTGGAACCTGGCCGTGCGCTCGCCCGACCGGGTCAGCGGGCTCGTCGCCACCATCCCTTACGACTATGATATGGCGGGCCGCGCGATGCTGGGCAGCGCTCCGCGCCTCGATCCGGATGCCCCTACGCCAGCGGAGGCGTCGTCACCCGACCGGCTGCCGAGCGAGCGTTTCGCGGCCATCGCCGAGCAGCATTTCGTTCATCTTCATTATTTCCAGCAAGTGGGGCCTGCGGAGCGGGAACTCGGAGGAGCCGCCCGCGAGTTCCTGAGGCGCCTGTTCCATGCGCTTAGCGCGGACGGCGACCTTTGGAGCTGGAAGACCGTGGGCACCAGGGGCAGCGGCTATCTGAACGCATTGCCGCCCGCGCCAGCGCTCCCCTGGGACTGGCTGAGCGAGGACGAGTTCGAACATTTCGTCGCGGAGTACGACCATCCCGACCCGGCGCGGCGGTTCATAGGCGGATTGAACTCCTATCGGACGGCCGACGCCAATTGGACCAGCGGAGCGGCGTTCGCCGACGCCGACGTGGAGACGCCGGCCTTGTTCGTCTATGGAGCCCGGGATCCCTCCTTCGGATTTTTCCCCGATTGGGAGCCGCGGCTGCGCGCCCGCGTGCCCGGCTTGCGCGACATCGTCGCGATCGAAGGCGCCGGCCATTTTGCGCAGCAGGAGCGGCCCCAAGCGTTCAACGCGGCGGTGCTCGCCTTCCTGAGGGAGATTAACGGCTGAAGGCGGCGAGGCGTGAGCCCGTCAGACCGCGCTGCCAGGGCATGCGAAGCCGATGCACCCGCTCGTCATAGCATTTTCATCGCCACCATGTCGGGCCGCGCGCGGGTCGGTGCCGGCCCGGCATGGGAAGGGGCAGCACTCTGCCTTCGGCCAGGTTGGATGACGGGCGGCAGGTCGCCCCGCCGCCCGTCATCCATCACGATCAGAAGTTGAAGCGGCTCGTCAGGCCGAACTCGCGCGGGTTGGTCGCGTTGATCAACCGGTATCCCGAACGATAAGGCGCGCCGGGGGTCTGCGTGGCGATCTGGGACTCGTCGATCGAGATCCTCGTGATCCGCCGCTGGTTGAGGACATTCTTGACGAATGCGCTGATCTCCCAGCGTTCGCCGAAGCGGACGCCAACGAACAGATCGATCAGCGTCCGGCTCGGCAGTTCGAACGCGGTCCGTTCCGAGAAGACCGAAGGACGGTAAGTCAGCAGACCGCGGACAAAAGGCTCGGCCGCGCCCACAGTCGGCAGACGCAGCTCGGTCGATGCGGTCAGGCTGAAATTGGGCAGATCCGCAAGGCGGCGATAATGGCAGAAGCTGACATTGCCCGAACCGGAGATGCGCGCCGCGCCGATCCCGTCGGGGACGCCATCGCCATTGAAGTCATTGCACGGCAGCAATACGCCCTTCTTGTAGCGTGCCTTGGTGTACGAGGCGTTGAGAGCGATATCCCAGAAATCGGTGGGGCGCGCGTCAATGCTCGTCTCGATTCCCTTCACCGTAGCGTCGCCATTATAATTGAAGTCGAATGTGCCGTTGGTCGGAGGCTGGTCGGTCGCATTGTTGATCGGCGGGCCGGCCGGGTTGCACTGGTTGAAGATTTCGGGGCAGTTAAAGTTCACGACCGGAAAGCGCGACAGGAAGCCGTCGAATTTCTGATAGAAGGCCGACAGCGTGTAGCCCAGGCGCCGATCGAACAGCGTCCCCTTCACGCCGATTTCGAACGAGTCGGTCTTTTCCGAGGAGCTCGCGATCAGATCGTTTGACACTCCCACGGGAACAGCGACGCCGACGCTGCCCGAGCGGAAGGAGTGACCATAGGACAGATAGGCGGTCAGGCTGCGGCTCGGCTGCCAAGTCAGCGTCGCACCGCCGGTCACCGGACGATTGTCCTGGTTGCGCAACCCGGCCGGAATGCCGGAAATGGCCGAGGTGAACGGATCGACAATCCCCGGGAAGCCTGGCGAGGTCACGACGACGTCCGATACGCGCGTGCTCTTGTCGATCGTGTAGCGGAGGCCGCCCTCGAGCGTGAACTGCCCGACCTCGGCGCGCGCGCTGGCATTGAACGACCAGATTTCGGCATCGACCGGGATCGTGGCTACGCTCGAAATCGGCAGGAAGAGGCCCGCGGAAATCGGGAACGGCCCGAAGAAGCTGTCCGAACGCTGGCGGCTGACGGTGGTGCCGGTGGTCTTCTGGTAGAAGGCGCCGAGCCCCCAGCCCAAAAAGCCGTCATTGTTCGAACTCAACCGCAGTTCGGCGGTTTTGACGTAGAACGGCACCTTTATATTCTGGGTGCTCATATAGCCCGGAATGGCGTTGGCCCCGTCGCCGTCGAGCGTGGCATGCAGCTTGCTCGCCTGATAGCCGCCGACGAAGGCGAGCGTCGCCGGGCCGAGATCCCAATTGGCGTTGAGATTGACGAGGTGGGACTCATTCTCGAACCGCGCGACACCATCGGTCACCGATGCATAATCTTTCAGGCGGATCGGCGGACCCGACGGCGTCGGATCGCCGAACGGCACGGCCACCGGCGTGTTTCCGGGACCGGCTACCTGCTGAAACTGCCGGTTGTCCTGGTACAGATACTGATAGGTCAGAAAAGCCGTGAAGTCAGCGCTCGGCTTCCAGCCAAAGGTGATGCGGCCGCTCTGCGTGCGGCTGCGCGAATGTTCGTCGCGAGTCAGGTTGCGGACCTGGTTGAGACGATTGCCGTCGACCACCCCCGCGACGCGGATCGCGAAGCTATCCGAGAAAGGCAGCGAAACGCCGAACTGGGCGTTGTAGGCGTTGCGATCGGTGCCGGTGGCCTGAGCGTAGCCCGTCACATGATCGAAATCGGGCCGTCGCGTGGCGATGGTTATCGCGCCGCCGGGCGACGACAGGCCGCGCAGCAGGCCCTGCGGGCCGCGCAGAACCTCAATCTGGCCGATGTCATAGAGCGCCGTGAAGATCGTCTGAGGGTTGGTCGGCACTTCGTTGAGATAGGTCTGGACGGTCGGGCCCGTGCCCTGGTCGGGATCGAAGCCGATGCCGCGCAACGCGATCGTGTTGTTGCGTCCGGTCGTGTTTGTCAGGTCGAGGCCGGGCGCCAGACGGCCGATATCCTTGGTGTCGAACAGATTATACTTTTGAAGCTCTTCGCCCGTCGCCACGTTGAGGCTCATCGGCGCATCCTGCAGCGACTGGGCCCGACGCGAAGCCGTCACAACGATTTCGGCCGGATCTTCCGCCGCGACTTGGGGCGATGCGGCGGCCGAACCGGCGTCCTGCGCCAGAGCCTGGCCCGCCCAAAGAACCGCCAACACCGAGGCGCCGGTCCGGATTGCATAGCTTACTTTCAACTTCCCCTCCCTAGGAGGCGGCGCACGGCCGCGTCTGCACGATGCGGCCCTTTGCCGTGAGCTTATTAATATGACAAGTGCTTTTAAATTCTACGCGCATGCGAGGGGTGCGGCTTCAACGCCAGTCGCCTCGCGACGCCGGCTTGCAATTTGGACGATAACGTCCAATATAGCATATTGCAACAAGAGAGGCTGCTTTTATGCGTATTTTGCCATTTGCCGTATTGCTGTCGTTCTGCGCCGTTCCTGCGCTGGCACAGGCCCCGGCCGCCGCGCCGGCCGCTGCCGCGGCTACGACCAAATATTCGACGTCGGAAACCGAGCTCGGCATCCTGCTTGACGATCCAGCCGCCAAGGCGATCATCGAAAAGCATATTCCCGGCATGACGACCAATGAGCAGGTCGATATGGCGCGGGGGATGACGCTCAAAACGATCCAGCAATATTCACCCGACGAAGTGACCGACGCCCGCCTGGCGGCGATCGACGCCGATCTGCAGAAAATCTCGCGATAAGTTGTGAAAGGGCCTTCGTCGTCCGCCGACGGCGAAGGCCTAGCTCGCGAGCGGCAGCATTCTAACGCGACGCGGCCGCGCTTTGCTCGCGAAAGACATTGACGAGGCCGTGCGCGCGGCCGGGGGCAGCACCGCGCGTATCGCTTTCAGCACCGCCGGCTATCGCGCGCCATCGCCTTGACGCAGCAACGGTCATGCTCCGCGGCCGCGACGCAGCCCGATTCGATGCGATAGACGCGGCGGTTGATGGCCCCCCAGTCGACCGCAAGGACGCTGCTTGTCGGCGATCACCACCAAGTCGCGTAGAGCGCGATCAGGATCAGGATGACACCCAGCCCCGCGAGATTGAACGAGACGGATGTGGCGGACGACACGTCAGCGGTCACAATCCGATTGGCCTCCGCCCCGGCTGGACGGACCAGCGAGACGATCACCGCTAGCGCGAGCGCCATGAAGAAGACGATCAACATGCGGTCCAGGAAGGGGATCGCGTTGAGCGGCGCCAGCAGGGGAACCCCCGCCGCGCTCCAATCGAGCCAGAACAGGGTCGACAGCACGACCGACGCGATAGCGGCGGTGATCGCGCCCGCCTCGCTGGCGCGCGGCCAGAACAGCCCGAGCAAGAAGATGACGGTGATGCCCGGGGTGAAGAAGCCCGAAAATTCCTGGATGAACTGGAACGCCTGCTCGGCGCTGCCGAGCAGCGGGCGCGCCGCGACGATCGCGATCAGGATCGCGATGGTGGCTGCGACGCGGCCCACCAGCACCAGCCGGCGTTCGGCTCCACTGCTGCCGATCCCATCCTCGGCAGCCGACACCAGACCCTTGCGCTTGGCATAGAGATCGAGGGTGAAGATCGTCGCGATCGAATTGATCTTGGACGCGGTCGAAGCGATGATCGCGGCGATCAGCGCGGCGAACACCAGTCCCAGCAGGCCCGGCGGCAGCAGCCGCATCATCGTCGGATAGGCATCGTCGGGGCGTGCTAGATCCGGCGCCAGCACCACCGCCGCGATCCCCGGCAACACGATCACCAGCGGCATCAGCAACTTCAGATAGGCCGCGAAAACGATGCCCTTCTGCGCTTCGGACAGCGACTTCGCCGCCAGCGCGCGCTGGATGATATATTGGTTGAAGCCCCAATAACTGAGGTTGGCGATCCACATCCCGCCGATCAGCACCGATATTCCGGGCAAGTCCTTGTAGAAGGGGTTGTCGGGCGACAGGATCATGTCGAACTTCTCGGGCGCGCGCCGCGTCAGCTCGGCGAAACCGGCGATCGCCCCGTGGCCGCCGCCGATTTCCGCCAGCGCGAGATAGGAGACCGTCAACCCCCCCAGCACCAGCAGCGTCACCTGGACGATGTCGGTCAAGGCCACGGCGCGCAGGCCGCCGCGCAATTGATAGACCAGCGCGAACAGGCCGAGCCCGGCCAGCGCCACATTCTGATCGACGCCCGCGACCTGCGTCACCGCGAGCGAGCCGAGCCAGATGATCGAGGTGAGGTTCACGAAAATGTAGAGCGCGAGCCAGAACACGGCCATCAACGTCCTGATCGACGGACCGTATCGCTGCTCGAGGAACTGCGGCATCGTGTAGATCTCGTTGCGCAGGAAGATCGGCAGGAAGAACTTTCCCACGATCAGCAGCGTCAGCGCGGCCATCCATTCATAGGACGCGATCGCGAGGCCCAGCGCATAGCCCGATCCCGAGGCGCCGACGATCTGTTCGGCGGAGATGTTGGCGGCGATCAGCGACGCGCCGATCGCCCACCACGGCAGTGATTTGGACGCGAGGAAATAGTCGGAACTGTCCTTCTGGTGCCCGGCTTTGTCGCGGGACACCCATTGGGCCAGCCCGAAGATGCCGATTGCGTAAGCGACAACCACAATCAGGTCGATGGTAGAAAGATGCACCTGTCACTCTCCTTGTCGCTCTCGCCGGCCAAAGCGCCTCCGGCGAACGAAAATCCCCAGCCGGCGAAGCGGTACGCTGGCAAACCCCGCGTGCCCGAGTCGACGTCGAAAAGCTGCCCCGCCTCGATCTCGTCGCCGCCACTCGCCGACGTGATGTAGAGACGATCGAACGATGCTCCCCGAAGGCGCAGCTCGTGATCTGGCTGGCCGGTAGCGGGATACAGCGATCGCGCGTCGCGCCGGGCGGAAAACGAGATCGGGCGGCACCCGCAAGGCGAAAACGGTCGCTGGACAGGATGGCAGCGACGTGCTGATCGCTCGCGATCTTGCCGACGATGGCGATGGGAATAGTCACGTCGGTTCCGGTTCGTTGGCGCGCTCCATAAGCACGAGCGCGCTATGGATCAGGTCTTGCATCGAGGTGCGCGCCAGCGCTGCATCACCGGCGACAATCGCATCGCGTACTGCAGCATGCTCTGCAATATTCGCGGTACCGCCCGCAACATGATTAGTGAGGCGGATCGAGACATGGAGAGCGGTGGCCACCATGTCGCGGAACTGAACAAAGAACGCGTTGTTGGACGCTCGAAGGACCGCAACATGAAAAGCGATATCCGCCTTCAGCATATCATACCGCCCGCGTTGAGCGTCGACCATCCATCGCAAGCCCTCGTCGATCGCGTCGTGCTGCGCGGGGGTCGCGCGCTTCGCGGCAAGCGCGGCGGCCTCAGGCTCGACGCCGAGGCGCAGCTCGTTGAATTGCCTCAGCAGGTCGAGCGACATTTTGCACTCGAACAGCCATTGCAGCACGTCGGGATCAAATAGGTTCCACGCTTCCTGCGGCCGCACAAAAGTTCCCTGCTTGGGCCGCGCGCTGAGCAGGCCCTTGGCGGTGAGCATCTTTATCGCTTCGCGCGTCACCGAGCGACTGATCCCGTGCGCCTTGATGATATCCGCCTCGCTCGGAAAAGGCCGGTCGGCATATTCGCCGGTGACGATCGCGCGTCCCAGCATATTCTGCAGGCCGTAAGTAAGGTTCCGCCCGAATTCTTCCTGCACGTCCATGCCTCGTTCTGCGGAAATTGGATCCGCGCCCCGACCCGTCTGCAACCCGGTCCCCCCCCTTGGCTCGCGCGTCACAACGCTAAGCGGTCGCGAGGGCGTCATCGTTGCATTGCGGCGGCGAGCTTGCAACAAGGAGCCCATGTCAGAGATTGCCCATCTCGGCGCGGGCCGTGGCCGACCGAGCCTCGCGCGCGCCGCCGCCATCGAACGGTCGATCTTGGCGGCCGCGGGCCAGCTCTTCCTGCGCGATGGGTTCGATATCGTCACGATGGAGCGCATCGCCGCCGTCGCCGCCGTTTCGAAGACGACGCTGTATGCGCGCTTCCCCTCCAAGGAGCGGCTTCTGGATGCGCTCATCCGGGACCGCGTCGCGCAATGGTCCGCCATCGCCAGCGGCCGCGATCATCTGATGACCGACGATATCGGCGACCGCCTGCGCCATCATGCCTGCACCATCGCCGCCACGATGCGCCTGCCCGACGTCGAGGCGTTTGTCCGCCTGCATTTCGCCACCGCCCGACGCTTTTCCGAACTGGCGCGCGCTATGTACGAAGCCGGTTATGTTTATATCGTGGATTCCGTGCGACGCGACATCGAGCTTTTCGGAAGCCGTGACGGACGTCCAATACGCGATGCCGACAGCGTCGCCCGTCATTTCGTTGCCGCCATCACCGGATGGATTCTGCAGGAAAGCGCTGGTCGTGCCTTGAACGATGCCGAGGTTGAGGCCGCTGCGCTGCGCTGCGCCGAGCTGGTGCTGGCTGCCCGCGACCATTGGTGAGGGGGAACGGGGCGGCACGGCGAGCATCGCCGGGTCAATCGCGGGCGGCGATTTCTCGACCACTCCGACACCGTGATCCTTCCAGCCCCCCGGCCCAGCCGATCGCGCCGGCGATCATGTCGCGATGGGCAGGCTCGGCATAGGCCGACGCCGGGTGGCCGAGCGCCGAGTAGAAGGCCCGGCCGTTGCCGACACAATGCAGCCAGATCATCGGATGGTCCGCGCCCATGGCAATGTCGCGGCCTTTCCCGAAGGGCAACAGCTTCATGACCGGCCGATAGCTGCGCTCGTCGATCCGCGCGAGGATGTGATAACCCTTGTCGCGCGGGTTCGAGGCGAAGGAATACCACTCGTCGGTGCGAACCCAGTTCGGGCCAAGATGCCGCGTGGCGGGATGCGTGCGGTCCTCGACGATCAGCATCGCCTGCTGAAATTGCGGGCCCATCGTATGCCCGATGAACTGCGCGCCGATCAGGTCGTCGACATACCAGCGCCATGCATATTCGGGATCGCCGCCCGATCCATGTAGCCCGACGAAGCCGCCGCCGGCTTCAAGCCAAGTTCGAAAGGCCCGCCGCTGCTCGGGCTTCAGCACATCGCCGCTGACGCTGTTCCACACCACCGCGTTGAAACGCGACAATTGCTGCGTATTGAACACTGCGGCATTTTCGGTGACGAAGCTCGCCCAACCGCGCGCGCGCGCGATCTCGACGAGCGCCTTGTTCGCAGCGGCGATCTGGGGATCGTCGCGGAAGCCGTTGGTCTTCGAGAAGATCAGAATAGCGGGCCCCTTGGCCAGGGGAGAGATCGTCGGCGGGGTCGTGTCGTAGCTTCGGCCGATGCCGAAGGCCAACCGTCCAAAATTGCCCGGTCCTATCGCTGCGACGGTCAGCGCGATCAGCGTCAGCACGCCGCCCACCACGATAATCGCCGTCCACTTCAACGCCCGTTTCATCGATCCTCCCCCTTGTTCTCGAGATCCGCATGATCAGCGGGCAGGGCAGCTGCGGCCATGCCCGCCTGAATTGGACGGCCTCGTCCGCTTTAACCAGTTAGCGCCGCATGTAAAAGATGCTGTCCGCTCAGGCGCGCGCACCGGGCCGCTCAACCGTCGAACCGCACGCCCCGGGGCCACGCTGCCTCAGGCCCCGGCGGCGCTCCGCCCGGCCTGACGGCCGAAAAAGGTGCAATCGGCGAGGCTGAGCCCCGAGCTATAACCATGGCCCCAGGCCGGTAGCCCCGAGGTGCAGCGCCCGGCCGCATAAAGACCGGCTATGGCGCGTCCGGCGCGATCGAGCACCTCGCCACGGGGGGAGGTGCGTAGCCCGCCGAGCGTGAAAAAGCTGAAATAGCTGGTCTCGAAATTGAGCTCCAGCGCCACGAACGGGGCCTTGTCCAGCGGCGTGAGGATCGGCGACCGCTTGTGGAACAGCGGATCATTCCCCTCGCGGGCATGCTCATTGTAGAACGCCATGGTCGCGCTCAGCGTGCCTGGCGCCATTCCCAGCTCTCCCTCGACCTCTTCCCAGGTCTCGCCGGTGCCTGCGACCGTCATTCCCGCCATCTCGAGCGGCTGATCGAAATGCGCGATATCGAGCAGAAGGTATACGCGGTCGCCGAGCTGGTCGACCGCACAGCGGCTGACCCGGCCATGATAGCAGTCCTCGTTGATAAAGCGCTGCCCCGCCTGGTTGACGAACACGCCATAGGCCTGCGGCTCGGGCATGGTCCACGGACAGGTCGTGAAGAACTGCTCCATGTGGATAGCGTCGCCGCCTGCACCCACCCCGAGCTCGATGCCCACCCCGTCATCCTGATCGCCGATCGGAGAGCTTATCTTGAAGGTCTCGGGGCAATAGCGGCGGCGCATCTCCTCGTTGAACGCGAACCCGCCGGTGCATAGGATCACGCCCTTCTCGGCCTTGACGAAGCGGTTCACATTATCGATCCGCACCACCACCCCGACGACGCGTTGATCCTGGCCCTGGACAAGCGCGACGGCGCGCGCATCGGACACCACCTCGACGCCCAGATCACGGGCCCGCCGTTCAAGTATGTCGACCAGCGGCCGGCCGCCACCCCACCCGACATGCGCGATCACATGCCCGCGCGGCGCGGGTTTCGCGATGCTCACAAAGGGATGCGCCGTCTCGCTTCCTGACCAGATCAGCGTCGAGTCGTCGGCCGGCTCGATATGCTTGCCGGGCAGATAGTTGCCGCGATAGGGGACGCCTTGCGCCTTCAGCCATTGGTAATGGGCGAGCGATTCGCGCGCATAAAGATCGCATTTGGCTTCGTCGGCGCAGGGGCCGCCGGCAGCCTTGAGATAGGCGGCAAAGTCCTCGGTTGCGTCTTCAAACCCGGCCGCGCGCTGCGCATCGGTGCCGCCATTGCCGCCGATGTAGATCTCACCACCCGACAGCGCGGACGCCCCTCCGCTGCCCGATCCGCGTTCGAACAACATTACCCGAGCACCGGCGCTCGCCGCCTCGATCGCCGCGCACGCGCCCGCCGCGCCGAAGCCGATGACGACCACGTCGGTCTCGAAATCCCAGCTTTCGATCGTCTCCGCCGGCACCGGCCGGTAATACGACAGCTTCACCATGTAATTGCTCCTCTCGCGGCCCGATCGCCGAGGATTCGACGGGTCTGCCGGCGGCGTTCAACGCGCCGGCGCATTGCACATCATCTCGCCCGACGGGAAGACCCTACGACCTAAGACCCTGCGACACTGCGGCGGCGCTCCAGTAAGTTGAAATCGAAGTTCCAGGCGGCTAGCCCGAGACCGTGTAGCCGCCGTCTACATAAAGGGTCTGTCCGGTTATCCAGCTCGCGGCCGGGCTCGTCAGGAACAGGATCGCGTTGGCGATGTCCTCGGGCTCACCCAGCCGGCCAAGCGGCGTGCGCGCTAGCGCGGGCGCCATCCAGTCATCCTGCTCGAACGTCCCTGCCGTCATCCCGCTCCGGGTCAGGCCGGCCGCCACCGCGTTCGCCCGAATGCCGCGCGGGCCCCATTGCACGGCCATGGTGCGCGTCAACCCGACCAGTCCGGTCTTCGCCGCGCCATAGCCGGGCACGATACCGATGCCGAAGAAGCTGCTCATCGATCCGATCCCGATCACCGAACCCCCGCCCGCCAGCCGGCTGGCCGCCAGCAGATCGAGGGTCCGCCGGGCCAGGCGGAAGGCCGAATTGAGCAGCATGTTCACCGCGCGATCGAAGATCTCGGGCTCCCATTCGTCGAGCCCCAGGCTCGGCAGCGCAATGCCGGCATTGTTGATCAGAATATCGAGCCGCGGCAGCGCCGCGGCAACCGCGTCGATGCTGGCATGGTCCTCGACGTCGAGCTGCAGGTAGCGATAATCCGACAGATCGGAGGCATAGTCGGCGGCTGCAGCGCGCGTGCCGGTAATCGCGACGTCGGCGCCGGCGGCGCGGTAGGCCGCGGCGGTCGCCGCACCAATTCCGCTCGTCCCGCCGGTAACGAGCACAGCGGCGCCCGAATAGTCATAAGCTGGCAAAGTCATAGCCCCTCCACGTCAATCATCGCGCCGCCCTGGTTTGACGGCGGAGGCCAAACCGGGGTGCTCCACGGCGGCCCCGGCGTCGCCACCCGCCACACCCGCGTGGAATAGCTGGACGCGCGCTCGTGCGGATATCGGCGTAGCTGCATTTTTTATGGATCGGCGAAAAAAACTGGACGCAATCGCGGCAATGACCGACAAATTGACCGCATAATGCGTTGTACGCTGCGTCCAGCATAGCGCAAACAGGCCTAGCCAGCCAACCAAAGGAGAATGAGAATGCCGATCGATCCGCAGATCGAAGCCATGTTCGCAGGCCAGCCCGAATGGCCCCCGATCCGTAGCATCCCGGTCGATCAGCTGCGCGAATCGGTTCGCAATGCATCGACGATGCTCCCGCCTCCCCCGGTGGCGCTGGCGTCGGTCGCCGATCGGACGATCCCCGGCCCGGCGGGCGAGATCCCGGTACGCATCTATACGCCCGAAGGCGGCGGCCCCTTCCCGGTGATCGTCTATTTCCATGGCGGTGGCTTTGTCGTCGGAGATCTCGACACGCAGGACATGATCGCACGCGGGCTTGCCGGAGGAGCATCCAGCATCGTCGTCTCGGTCGATTATCGCCTCGCCCCCGAACATAAGTTTCCAGCGGCTCCGGAAGACGCCTGGGCCGCGACGCAATGGGCTGCGGCGCATGCAGCCGAGCTCGGCGGTGATCCCGCGTTGCTCGCCGTCGCCGGCGACAGCGCCGGCGGCGTGCTCGCCAGCGGGGTGGCGCTGCTGGCGCGCGATGCGGGCGCGCCGCGGCTGGCGGCGCAGATCAACTGGTACGGCCCGGCCATTCATCCGATCCCGGAGAAAGGATCGGCGATCGAGTTCGCCGACGGACCGATATTGCGCGCGGACGACGCCCATTATTTCTGGGAGCTCTATCTCTCGAGCGATTCGCAATATGACGACATCCGCGCCAGCCCGCTCAAGGCGGCGAGCCATGAGGGACTGGCGCCCGCCTTCATCGCCACCGCCGAATGCGATCCGATCCGCGACGCGACCGAGGATTATGCAGAGGTGCTTCGCAATGCCGGGGTCGAGGTAGAGGCGAAGCGCTATCCGGGCATGGTCCATGGCTTCGTGTCGTGGGTCGCCTTCCTGCCGGGTGCCCAGGCGGCGATGGCCGACGCCTGCGCCTTCCTGAAGCGCCAGTTCGCGACGGCGCGTCAGCCGGCCTGAGTGACGGCATGCCTGCGTGCCGTCAGTCGATGGCGCGCAGGTCCGCGCCCCGCGTCTCGGATGCCGCCGCCGTGGCCGCCAAACTGATTGCAAGGCCAGCGATCACATAGCCCGCCACCGCCCATGTGCCGCCGGTCAGCTTGAACAGCGACAGCGCGATCAGCGGCGCGAGCGACCCCGCCAAGATCGATGTCGCCTGATAGGCGATCGAGGCTCCCGAATAGCGCAGACGCGTCGGGAACAGTTCGGCCATCATCGCGCCCTGCGGCGCATACATCGCGCCGTGCGCGACCATCGCCACGCTGATCGCCACTGCGATGCTCAACGCGCTCCCCTGGTCGAGCAGCATGAAGAAGACCAGGAACCAGGCGGCCACCGCCACCGCGCCCGCACCATAGACAAGGCGTCGCCCCACCCGGTCCGACAGCGCGGCGAACAGCGGCATCGCCAAGCATTCGATCGCCGAGCCGATCAGCACTGCGTTGAGCACCAGCGCCCGTTCGCCGCCGCGGATCTCGGCGATATAGGTCATCGCGAAGGTGGCCGCGACATAATAGGACAGATTTTCACCGAAGCGCAGGCCGCCGCCGATCAGCACTGCACGCCATTTGCGCCGGATCACCTCGATCGCCGGAAAACGCTCGACCCCCTCGCGCGCCTCGGCGCGGAACACCGCGCTTTCGGCAACCGCCATCCGCAGCCACCAGCCGATGACGACCAGCACGATCGAAAGCAGGAAGGGGATGCGCCAGCCCCAAGCCATGAAGTCTTCCTCCGCCAGCAGGGCCGACGAAGCGGCGAAGACCGCGGCGGCAAGCAGATTGCCCGCCGGCGCACCGACCTGCGGCCAGCAGGTCCAAAAGCCGCGCGACCGCGCTGGCGCTGCTTCGGCGACCATCAGCACCGCGCCGCCCCATTCGCCGCCGACCGCGAAGCCCTGCAACAGCCGCAGCAGTGTGAGAAGCAGCGGCGCCCATGGCCCGATCTGGTCGTAGGTGGGCAGCAGGCCGATCGCGCTGGTCGACAGGCCCATCATCAGCAAGCTGACCATAAGCAGCGTCTTGCGCCCGATCCTGTCCCCGAAATGGCCGAACACGACGCCGCCTAGCGGTCGCGCAAGGAAACCGAGCGCATAGGTGGAAAAGGCGAGCAGGGTGCCCGTCAGCGGCTCGAACGACGGAAAGAAGAGGCGGTTGAAGACAAGCGCCGCGGCGACGCCGTAGATGAAGAAGTCGAACCATTCGATCGTCGTACCGATCAGGCTTGCGCCGACCACCGTGCGCAACTCCACCGACGCCGCTCGATCCCCGTTCATCGCCCCTCCCATCCGGCTTCATCGCCTGCGGGTCGCGCCTGCCCGCACATACGCAGTTTTTCGTCGCGATCATTGTATGGATCGAGACCGCGAGGCAAACATAATCCCGGATCGCGTAGGCCGAAAACGGGCGAGACCGCATGACCGCTACATCCCCCACCTTCATCAAGATCCAGGTCGAGGATCTGGCCACGGCCGAGGCTTTTTATCGCTACCCGCGTGCCTCAAGGCGGGCAACCGGATCGCCGAGGGCGAAGGCGACCACGGGGTGGAGGAAACGGTGACGGGGATGCCGCGCGCGCAGCCGCCGGGGCGAGCGTCGCGCTTGGCTCAGAACGCCTTGGTCTGGCCGCCGTCGACCATCAGTGTCTGCCCGGTGATATAGGCCGATGCGTCGCTGGCAAGGAACAGTGCGGCGGCTCCGATGTCCTTTTCGCAGTCACCTATGCGACGGAGCGACACTTTTCCGATCTGTGTCGCATAATCGTCCGGCGCATATTCGGACCACATCTGGACCCCGGGCGAATTGGCGAAGGGACACAGGATGTTGACCCGCACGCCCTCCGGGCCCCACTCGTTCGCCGCCACCTTGGAGATCGCACGGATCGCCTCCTTCGCGGCGACATAGGAGCCATGCGTGGGAATGGCGTCGAACGCCGCGCCGGTAGCGAAGTTAATCACCGAGCCCTTGCTCCTGACGAGATGGGGATAGGCGGCGCGCATCAACACGAAGGTCGGCCAGAAACCGGTGTTGAACGCGATGTCGACCGCTTCGTCCGTCGTCTCGGCCAGCAGCATCTGGCGCGACGCCTGTGCCGCGTTGACCAGGATATCAAGCCGCCCGAAGCGTGCGACCGCGGTGTCGACGACGCCCGGCAACCGTTCGCGCTCGGACAAGTCGAGCGGAACGAACAGCACGGGCCCGAAGGCGCCAAGCTCGGCTTCGGTTTCGCGTCCCAGATCCTCCTCGCGATCCACGATCACGACGCTGGCACCGGCTTTGACGAAGGCCGCGGCAACGCCCTTGGCCACCCCGCGCGCGCCGCCCGTGACGATCGCCGCCTTGCCGTCAAGTCTCATCATCCGATCCTCTTTATAATCCGTCAGGAAAAATAGGCGCCGCCATTCACCGTCACGACGCTACCGGTGGCGAAGCTGCCGTCGTCGCCCGCGAGGAAGGCCACCGCCCCGGCGATCTCGTCGGGACCGGCGAGCCGCTTCATCAGGCTGTCGGCAGCGATCGCCTGCTTGGTCTCTACCGGCAGCGTCGCGTAGATCGGGGTTTCGGTGGCGCCTGGGTTGACCGCATTCACCCGGATGCCGCGATCGGCGAGCTCGCGCGCCATGCCGCGCGTCATGCCGAGCAGCGCAGCCTTCGCCGCGCAATAGGGGATCGGCCCGTCGCCCTTCACCGCAGCGGTCGAGCCGATGTTGACGATCGCACCACCGCCGCCCTGTTCGACCATCAGCCGCACCGCCGCGCGGCTGCAGCGAAATGCGCCGTCGAGCGTCACCGCGAACACCCCGGCCCAGCCCGCATCCTCGCAATGGATCGTCTGGTCGGCGAACACCGTCGGCGTCTCGCCGCGCGCGATCTGGCAGTGGCGCTCCGCGAGGGCGGCATAATATCGGTCCATGCCGTCACCCGCCGCACTGCCGCGTCCGGCATTGTTCACCAGCACGTCCATCCCGCCAAACGCTGCCTTCACCTCGGCAAACGCGCGGTCGACAGCGGCAGTGTCGGTGACATCGCACGCAATTCCGATGTGCGGCGCCGGCAGCACGGCGCCCGCCGCCGATGCGTCGAGATCGAGCACCGCGACGCGCGCGCCCTCGGCCGCCAGGCGCCGCGCGATCGCCGCGCCGATACCCTGTGCGCCGCCCGTGACCACCGCACGCCGCCCTTTCAGCCTTTCCATCGCCTCTCTCCGGCTATCGTCTCAATCTTCGACTTCCGGCCGCCAGGCGACGCCGTTGATATGACCGCCGCCATCGACGAAGAAGGTGTTGCCGGTGGTGTATGCGCCACCCTCACCCGCGAGGAAAACCGCCACCGGCCCGATGTCGCGCGTCGCGTCACCGAAACGCCCGGCGGGCACCTGTTGCAGGATCTGCCGGGTCATCTCAGGGTTCGCCGCGAAATAGTCCTCGGCCTGCGGGCTGGTCGCCGATGGGCAAATCACATTGCAGGTGATCCCGAAAGGCCCCCATTCGACCGCCGCGGTCCGCGTCAGCGCGCGCACGGCCTCCTTGCTCGCATTATAGGCGACGGTGAACATGTGCGCGTTCACTCCGTTCAGCGAGCCGAGGTTGATGATCCGCCCGGACTTTTGCGCCTTCATGATCGGAAAGGCCGCGCGCATCGCCCAGAACACCGCCGAATAGTTGAGCGCGAAGGACTGCGCCATATCCTCGTCGCTGTGATTTTCGAGCCGTTTCGGAAAGCTCGCGCCGGCGTTATTGACCAAGATGTCGAGCCGTCCGAACCGCGCATGCGCGTCCGCCACCATTGCGTCCACCGCCGCACGATCGGTCACGTCCACGGCGACGCCGGCCGACTCCACGCCAAAGGTGTCGCGCAGATGGGCCGCCTCGCGTTCAGCCTCCCCGCCGCGCCGCTGCGCGATCAGAATGCCTGCCCCGGCCGCCGCCAGCGCGCGCGCTATGCCTTGTCCCACGCCCTGGCCACCGCCCGTCACGATAGCGGCGCGGCCTTCAAGGGGCTTCGTCATGTTTCGATCCTCTCGTTTTGGGCGATCGCCGGGTAATCGATATATCCGCGCGCGTCGTCGTCCTCGCCTGTGTAGAAAGTCGCGCGGCTCGCCTTGGCGAGCGCCGCGCCGCTGCGCAGCCGCTCCACCAGATCGGGGTTGCCGATATAGAGATAGCCAAACGACACCGCATCGGCCTTGTCTGCGGCGAGCACCGCTTTGGCTTTCTCGAGGGTGAGCCCGCCATTCTCGATCACCCGCCCGCTCCAATTGGCCCGAACCAGATCGAGCGAATCGAATCCTTCATTGGGAATATGGATCAGGTGGACATAAGCGAGACCGAGACCGTCGACCGCCTTGAGCAGCGTCGCATAGGTTTCCGCCGGATTGGCGTCATTCATCCCATTGAACTTGACGCCCGGGCAGATGCGGAAGCCCACCCTGCCGGGCCCGATCGCGTCGGCCAACGCAGCGAGCGTTTCCGCGGCGAAACGGACGCGATTCTCCACCGATCCGCCATAGCGGTCGGTCCGCTGGTTGCTGTTGGACGATAGGAACTGCATCGGCAGGTAGCCGCTCGCACAGTGCAGCTCGACGCCGTCGAGCCCCGCGGCCCGAGCATTGCGCGCCGCCTGCACATATTCGGCGATCACCCCCGCAATCTCGCGGCTCTCCAGCGCGCGCGGCATATCGGTCGCCTCGGGCACGCCGGTCGGGCCGGGAATCGGATCGGGGCAGGGCAGGGCGGACGGGGCGACCGTCTCGGCGTCGGCATCCTTATTGGCGCGCACACTGGCGCGACCGCAATGCATCAGCTGCATGACGATCCGCCCGCCCTCGCCATGGACGGCATCGGCCACCGCGCGCCAGCCTTCGATCTGTGCATCGCTGTGGATGCCGGGGGTGCGCCAATAGCCCTTGCCGGCCGGCGAAGGCTGGGTGCCTTCGGTGACGATCAGCCCGGCGCCCGCTCGCTGCCGGTAATATTCGGCCATGATCGCGGTGGGCACGTCGCCTGGACCGGCGCGATCGCGCGTCATCGGCGCCATGACGATACGATTGGCAAGCTCCAGATCACCGAGCCGCACCGAATCAAACAAGTCTTTCATGGCACGAACCTCGAAGGTTGGCCGGCTTCGGCGACGGTGCAGCCGATATGGGTGGCATAATCGGCGTCGGTGTTAAGCGCGCTCCAGCGCCCCCGCGCGAGGCGCAGCATCCTTCTTTCGCGCCACGCTTCGCGATAGGCTTCGAACATCGTGCGCACCGCGGCGACGTTGCGTTCGCGGATCGCCGCCTCGCCCATCGCTCAGCTCCTGACGCGCGGCTTGGGCAGCGGCGCGCCGCGGCGCATGGTTTCGAGAAATTTCTCGAGCGGAGCGGGCGGCGCGACCGGCGCCTCGTGCGGCTTGCCGCCGCGCGCCCAATAGTCCTTCCACGAAGGGAAAAGGTCGTGGAAGCTGCCCTCATAAGGCGGAACCCCGGGCCAGCGCATCTTGCGGTCGCCGATCGGCGGCTTGTTGAGGTCGGTCGCATACCAATAGAGCGGCAGCCGGCGGCGAAAATACCAGCGACCCTCGATCCGCTCATAGGCGTCGAAATACATCATCTGCATGATGACCCACTCGGGGCCCGCTTCATGCTCATTCTTCGAATAGACTACGCCCTGCGCGTGGTCGGGATCGTCGAAGTCGATGACATGTCCGCCGATATGATGCGAAGTGCCGTTAAACTGCATCGAATGGGTTTCGTCGAACCAGTCGCGCAGCGCCTTGCGTCCGCTCTTGCCGCCGCCGACCCGCACATCCTCGGGAAAGAGGCTGACCCACGCGTCCGAATCGCGCATGTCGAGCGCCAGCGAATATTTCGCCGCGAGCTGACGGATCGCATCGAGCGACTCCAGCCGGTCGATACGGGCCATCAACCCCTCATTGTCGGCCATCGCTCTCCTCCTTCTTCGCTGTCGATGCTGTTTTCCCTATTGGCGCCGCGCATAAAATGTCCGAACGGGTCAAAGGTCATGACAAAAGGGCTCACCCTCAACAAGCATCTGTCACGGCCGGCGCCGCGGCGGGCTTCAGCGGCGGTCGCGCGCGAGCTGCTGTTCACCGTGGGCGAGCATGGCGGCGACGTGTCGGCGCTGCTACGCAAGGCCGGGCTCGCTCATCTCGCCGCCGCGCTGCTCGATCCTGTCTGGTCGGGCGAGCTTGCCCATGACGAGTTCGCACGGCTCTATGCGGAATGCACCTGGGCGCTCGACGCCTGCGCCAGCCACCAGGAGGGGCGGCAGCCGCTCACCAAGGCCGAGTTCGACATGCTGTGCTATTGCATCATCACATGCCGCACCTTGCGCGAGGCGATCGGCCGGACCGCGACCTTCTCGGCGATGCTGATGCCGCGCACCGCCCGCATCACGCTCGACGTGGCCGATGGCGCAGCGGTGCTGCAGATGGCGACGGTCCGCCGCATCCGTAACGTATGCGCCTATGTCTCCGACATTACCGGCCTCTCAATGCATCACCGCCTGTTCGGCTGGCTGATCGGCGAGGCGATCCCGCTGCTCGCAGTCGAGATGTGTTATCCGCCGCTGCTCGACGAGCGGACGATTTTCCACCTCACGGCCCATCCGGTGCGGCACGGCGCGCCCCAGAATTGCCTGCGTTTTCCTGCCGCCTATCTCGATCGGCCGGTGATCCGGCGCTACGCCGAGCTCGAGCGGATGATCGAGCGCTTCCCATTCGACCTCGCGCAGCCTCAGTCGAAAGACGCGCCGCTGTCGGAACGGGTTTGCCAGGTGATCGGTGCCGCGCTCGGCAGCGGCGAATCGCTTGCCATGACGAGCCGCCTCGCCCGGCAATTCAGTATCAGCGCCGCGACGCTCAAGCGCAGGCTTGCAGCGGAGGGCACATCGCTCTCGCAAATCAAGGGGCGGGTCCGGCGCGAGGTGGCGCTCGGCCTGCTTGCCGACCATCGGCTGGCGATCGGCGAAGTGGCGCGCCGCATCCACTTCAGCGATGCTGCCGCCTTCAGCCGCGCGTTCCGCCAATGGACCGGTCAGTCGCCCGCGCGCTGGCGGCAGAGCCAAGCTGCGCCCGGCCGAAGTTCGTGACACCCGGCTCAATTCGACCGTGGCATGCCCAGCCGATGCTGGGCAATGAGCGTGCGGTGCACCTCGCTGGTGCCCCCATAGATGGTCTGGCCGATCGATTGGCGGTGCATCGCCTCGATCTCAGCGACCGCATGGGTTTGATGATGGAGCGAGGCCGGAGCAGTAAGCGCGACGAGGTCCGCCGCATCCTCCATATAGATCTCGGTCGCGAACAGCTTCGCCATCGGGCCGCCCGCGCGGCTCGACTTGCCCGCCTCGCCTGCCCAGGTCGCGCGGCGGCATAACAGGTCCGCCAGTTCCAGATGCGTGCGGGCACGCGCCAGCCGCATGCGCACCGCGCGGTCTTCGATCGGCCGGCGGCCATCGCCCTCATCGGCTTCGGCCCAGGCCATCGCCGCGTCGATCAGGCTGTGATGATGGATATGATAGCCCTCGCCGCCATGCTCGATCTCCATCGCCGCCGCCATCACGGCGAGCCCGTCATTGACCTCGCCGAGCCGATAGCGGTCGGGCACGCGAACCCCGTCATAGAAACTGATGTTGGTGCGCTCGTCCTGAAGCGTGTGGACCGGCTGGACCGAAACCCCGGGCAAGCTCATCGGGAAGAAGAAGATCGTGAGGCCCTTATGCTTGGGCAGGGCGGGGTCGGACCGCGCAAGCAGCAATACATAGTCCGACAGGTGCGCCCCGGTGGTGAACATCTTCTGGCCGCTGATGATCCAGTCGCCGCCGTCGCGGACCGCGCGGGTGCGCGCCGCAAACATGTCCGATCCGGATTCGGGCTCGGTGAAGCCCAGGCAGCCGATCGCGGTTCCGTCGGCAAGCCGCGGCAGCACCTCGGCCTGGAGCTCTTGGGAGCCGAATTTCATCACCATGCGCGCGCCCATGTTGGTCGTGCCGATCGGCACGCGCGTCCAGCCATACTGCTCGAACACCCGGCCAAGTGCGGTAACCTCCATCGCGCTCCGCTCCTGGCCGCCCCATTGGCGGGGCCAGTCCGGATAGGCGAGACCGGCTGCGGCAAGATCCTTGTGAAACTCGGGGACATGGCCTTCGGTCGAATGGTGCGCGCGTGCGCGCAGCTCGGGGGTCATCCGCGCCTCGAAAAAGGCGCGTACCTGCTCCGCGAAGGCCTCGGCCTCGACGCCCAGACCCATGTCGATGCCGGGCTCGCCGGCGTCGGGCAGGCTCAGCCGCTGCCCTGCCCAGAGGCGCTCGCCGATCGTCGCCAGCCGCCGGTCGGGATCGCCGTCGGCGAGCGCGAGCCGGTTGATCGCCAGGAAGTAAAGATGGATGTCATATTCGAGCGAAAGGCCATAGCCGCCGAAGCTGCGCAGCGCGCGGCGCGCCGCGGTGCGCGCGCTCGTCGCCAGCCACCAGTCGGCCATGGCGATCGTCGCGGCGGCATCGCCCTTGCCGTGCGCGATCGCCCAAATCGCCTTCCAGACAAGCAGACGCCCCGCTTCAAGGTCGGTGATCGAATCGGCAAGGGGGAAGGAGACGCCCTGAAAGGCGCCGATGGCGCGGCCAAACTGCTTGCGCTCGCTCGCATAGGCGGCGGCGAGTTCGATCGCGCGCGTGGCAGCTCCCCCCAGCCAGGCAGCCCGCAACAGCGCGCGCTCGGCCAACGCCGCCTCGAAGCGCTTCCCGCCCGCATTGCCCCGCGCCAACACCTCGCGCCCGCCATCGGGCGCGATCGCGACGATCGCGTCGCCCTCCAGCGCCAGCCGGGCGCAGCCCGGCTGCGGCGTGAAGCCGACCGGCGTCTCGCCCAGCCCGGCCAGCGCAGCCGCGGCCGCGGGACTATCCAACTCGGCTAGCAGCCGCGCCGCGGCCATGCCGTCGGCGAGCGGAATGGGCGCGACGCCCCGCCCGGCCGCTTCGCATACCAGCGCGGCGTCGAGCAGCCCTGCCTCTGCACCACCCTGTGCTTCGGGCACGCGCATGGTGAGAAAGCCGATATCGGCGGTTTCCTTCCACAGCGTGGGGCAGACCGAGTCACCGACCGCGCGGGCGCGCGCCACAACCCCTTCCTTGGCGAAAAAGCGCAGCGCCGTCGCCGACACCAGCTCCTGCTGCTCATTCAGTTCGATGTTCATCGCGGTCCCGTTGCGGTCGTTCGCCCTGCTTGGGCGCGGCGAGGGCCGTGTCAATTTTGAGGCCGGACGCTTCCGACCATATGGAACATCGCGGGTATCGCGTGCCCTAGGGAAAGACGATGATCATCGGCGGATGAGGAGGACGGCCATGGCGGACTATATACTCTATTCGGCTGAGGATGGCGTCGCGACGATAACGCTCAATCGCCCCGAACGCCGCAACGCGCAGAACCAGCAATTTCTCGAGGAGCTGAACGACGCCTGGGAACGGGCGGCCCTCGACGAGGCGGTGCGCGTCATCCTGCTCCGCGCCGAAGGCCCGCATTTCTCGGCCGGGCACGACATCAGCCCCGAAGCGGTGCGCGATGGCGCGTTTCAGCGGATCGAAAAGACGATCCCTGAGCGCGGGCTGCTCGGCATTCACGAATGGGAAGCGCGCTTCTATCTTGGCTTCTCGAGACGCTGGCGCGACATCCCCAAGCCTTCGATCGCGGCGGTGCAGGGTGCGTGCATCGCGGGCGGGCTGCTGCTCGCCTGGCCCTGCGACCTGATCGTCGCCGCCGACGACGCCCGCTTCTCGGATCCGGTGGTGCTGCTCGGCATCGGCGGCGTCGAATATCATGGCCATACCTGGGAACTTGGGCCGCGCAAAGCGAAGGAGATGCTGTTCACGGCGCGGCCGGTCGACGCGCATGAGGCCGAGCGGCGTGGCATGGTCAACCGGGTGGTGCCGCGCGCCGATCTCGATCGCGAGGCGCTCGCGCTGGCGCGTGAGATCGCGCAGAAACATCCCCATGCGCTCGCCATGGCCAAACGCGCCGTCAACCAAACGCTCGACATCATGGGGCAGACGGCGGCGCTGCAGAATTGCTTCGACATCCACCAGCTCGGCCATGCCTCCGCTTATGCGCAAACCGGCCAGTTCATCGTCGCCGGCTTGGACGCGGTGAAGACGTCATGAGCCTTCAAACCGAGTTCAGCGCCGGCATCGCGCGGCTGACGCTCAACCGGCCCGACCGGCTCAACGCGCTGACGATCGCGATGCTCGACGAGATGGTCGAACTGCTGCAGCGCTGGTCGATCGATCCTGCGGTCCGCTGCGTCGTCGTGCAGGGCGCCGGGCGCGGCTTCTGCGCGGGTTACGACCTGTCGGGCGCAGACGAGCCCGAAGGCGGGCAGCCGATCGGGGTCGACGCCGCGGCGGCCCATCTGATGCTGCACGCGACCATCCCGATGCTGCTGCGGCGCATGCCCAAGCCCACCGTGGCGCGGTTGCGCGGACCGGTGGCCGGCAGCGGCGTCGTGATCGCGCTCGCCTGTGACCTGCGTCTCGCGTCGCGCACCACCAGGATCAAGCTTGCTTTCGCCAGCGCGGGCCGTTGCGGCGACCCGGGTGCACCCTATCTGCTGACCCGGCTAATCGGCGGCGCGCGCGCACGCGAACTCTTCCTGCTCGACGAGCCGGTCGAGGCCGAAGCCGCGCTGCAGATCGGTCTCGTCACCCGGCTGTTCGACGACGCCGCGCTCGATGCGGCGTGCGAGGCCCTGGCGCAGCAGCTGGCGACGGGACCGACCGGCGCCTTCGCGGCGATGAAACGAAATCTCAACGCCGCCGAGAGCGCGGCGTTCGAGGAGGTGATGGCGACCGAGGCCGTCGCGAACGCGCATATCAGCAAGTCGCACGACGCCGCCGAGGCCGCGAGCGCCTTCATGGCGCGCCGTGCGCCCAACTTCCGCGGCTATTGACGTCGCGGTCGGCATCCGCAGATCTTCCACAAGGCCGGAAGCGCACCGCTTGGGATTTCGGCCAGGTTTGAAATTCGACATTGCAAAAATTCACGCGGCCGACCGGCTGCCTATGCTTGTCCGGGGATGGTGAATGGCGACCGCACAGGTGATGGATACGGCGTTCATCCGGAGCGCGATCGAACTGGCAGACCTGAACGCCGTCCGGGTCGCGCTGCACCAGCAGACCGAAGATCCCGAGATCGCCGCTCTGCCGCCCGCCGGCCAGATGAACGATGCACAGCGCGAGCTGCTGATCGATCGAGCGACGAGCTGGCTTGCCCGCAACGCCTCGCGCCGGATGCCCGACGAGCCGCCCGCGGCGCGGCTCCGTGAACTGATGACGGCGGCGACCGGCCGCCCGATGAGCGACCTCGAGTTCGAGGCGCGGCGAGATCTGCCCGGCTTCCGGCGCTATCCCTTCGCCGCCGAGTGGGAGGGCGATCATCCGCCGGTTCCCGAAGGGTTCCGTGTCGCCATCATCGGCAGCGGCTTCTCGGGGATCGCCGCCGCCGTCCAGTGTGAAATATTGGGCTTGCCCTATGTCGTGATCGAGCGCCAGCCCGAGGCGGGCGGCACCTGGACGATCAACCGCTACCCGGATATCCGGGTCGATACGCCGTCGATCACCTACGAGTATAATTTCGAGAAGCTCTATCCATGGGCCGAACATTTCGGCCGTGGCGAGGCGGTGCGTGGCTATTTGCAGCATGTCGCCGGCAAATATGGCGTGCTGCGCAACACGCGCTTCGGCCACGACCTCCGCAGGGCGACCTTCGACGAGGCGCGCGACGTCTGGATGCTCGAATGCGATACGGCCGAAGGAAAGAAAGCGATCGAGGCCAATATCGTGATCTCGGCCAGCGGAACCTTCGCCAACCCCTACATTCCCGATTTTCCCGCCAGGGAGAGCTTCAGGGGGATGATCGTTCATCCCTCACGCTGGCCCGAAGGGCTCGACCTGCACGGCAAGCGCGTGGCGCTGATCGGCAACGGATCGACCGGAGTGCAGATGCTCGGTGCGATCGCGCGCGAGGCCAAACAGGTCCATGTGATTCAGCGGACCCCGCAATGGATCAGCCCGCGTGAGAAATATGGCGCCGAGCTCGAGCCCGAGCTGAAATGGCTGATCGCGAATTTTCCAGGCTATTGGAACTGGTGGCGGTACATGGCGACCGCGGCGCTGTTTGACATCCACGACATCCAGGTGCCCGATCCTGCGTGGCAAGCGCAGGGCGGCAAGGTCAACCGGCAGAACGACCAGCTGCGCGAGATGCTGACCCGCTACATCGAGCGCGAGACCGAAGGGCGTTCCGACCTGATCGAGCGGCTCGTTCCCGATTACGCGCCCTTCTCACGCCGGCCGGTGGTCGACAATGGTTGGTATCGGGCTTTGCTGCGCAGCAATGTCGAGCTGGTGTGCGGTAGCGTCGGCCGGTTGAACCCGAACGGGATCGAGATGGAGGATGGCCGTCAGCTTGACGTCGATGTGATCATATCGGCGACCGGCTTCGAGGTTGCAAAATATCTCTGGCCGGCGCGCTACGCCGGTCGCGACGGCCGCGATCTGCACGATATGTGGGACGCCGGCGACGGGCCGCGCGCCTATCTCGGCATGATGGCGCCGGGATTCCCGAACCTGTTCATGCTTTACGGCCCCAATTCACAGCCGCTGTCGGGAGGCACCGGCCTGCCGCAATGGTATATGGTCTGGGCATCCTATGCGGGGCGCTGCATCATGCGAATGATCGAAGAGGGCCGCACGCGGGTCGAGGTGACGCGCGAGGCTTTCGAACGCTACAACGAAGCGCTCGATGCCGAAGCCTCCAATTTGCTACAGCTGACGAAGGAGGGCGGGAGCGACCGTAATTATTATGTCAACGCGCGGCATAATCGCCTGCAGGTCAACGCGCCCTGGCAGAGCCCGGATTTTCATCGCATGTGCACCGTCGTCGCGTGGAACGATCTGGAGCTGTCATGATCGGCCGCATCGGCGAGGATCCGCTGCTGGAATCCGCGCCCGAGCGCGCGCAGCCGGTCGATCTGATCTCCGCCCCGCTGTTCGACGCCGCGGGTGAAATCGCCTGCACATTGTCGCTGCATGGCTTCGAACGTCCGCTGGCGCTGGCCGAGATCCTCCGGCCGGGGCGTCGGCTCGAGCAGGCCTGCCAGACCGCGACCCGTGCCGCCGTTCGCCCGCCCTCGGCTGTGCCCCCGGCTATGCTGCAGCAGCGAGCCTATCATGGCTGAGACGGGCGAATGGAGACTGCCGCCGCTGCGCGAAGGTCGTCCGGCCGACGCGGCGCTGCTCGAGAAGCGCGAACGCGCCGCCGCGGCCTTTTCCGGCGGCGCGCCGCCCGCGCGCGCGACGATCGGCGGTGTTGCCTGTCTGCGGTTCGCGCCCGCGCGCGGCCTACCTTCGGCGACGATCCTTTACCTGCATGGCGGCGGTTACCGCATGGGATCACCCATCGCCTATAGCGCGCTGGCGCGGCGCATCGCCGAGATCGCCCAGGCAGAGGTGGTGGCGCCGGCCTACCGGCTCGCGCCCGAACATCCGTTTCCAGCGGCTTTGCACGACGCCGCCGCGGTCTATCGCGCGCTCGCCGCCAGGGACGTCCCGGTGATCGCAGGCGATTCGGCAGGCGGCGGGCTGGCGGCGGCGCTGGCGCTCGCTGCGGCGGATGCCGGCCAGCCCCCGGCGGGGCTGGTGCTCATCTCACCGATGCTCGATCTTCGGGCGACCGATCCGAGCTATGACAGCCATGCCGCCAGCGACACGCTCTTTTCGCGCCAGGCGGTGGCCGAATGCGCGGACATATACCTGCAGGGCCATGCCGCCGACGATCCGCTCGTCTCGCCGCTGCACGCCGATCCCGCACGGCTTCCGCCCGCGCTGATCCTGGTTGGCGGCGACGAGGTGCTGATCGGCGAATCGCTGGCCCTGACCCAGCGGCTGGCGCTCGCGAACCGGCGCGTGACGCTGCACGTCGCGCCCGCTATGGGCCATGTCTGGCCCCTGCTCGCCCCGCAAACCGAGGCCGCCGCCGCCGCGATCGGCGCGATCGCGGCGTTCGTCGCGGGCCTATCCGGAAAAGCGCCAGCCGTTCCGCGTAGCCGGAAAGCAGGGGCGGCGATTTGACGGGGCCCCCTTGCAGGCGGGAAATGACGATCGACCTCTATTAGAGACAGACCTGATGCTATGACCAACACGCTTCCCTTCCCGGTCTATGACGCAGACAATCATTTCTACGAGCCGGAGGATGCGCTGTTCCGTCATCTGCCGAAGAAGTGGCACAAGGATTTCCGCTTCGTCGAGGTGGACGGGCGCAAACGGCTCGCAATCAATTCGCAGATCTCGGACTATATCCCCAACCCGACCTTCGAGCGTGTTGCCGCGCCGGGCACGCATGTGAACTATTACCGCGCCCAAAATCCGGGCGGGCTGAGCCTTCGTCAGATGACGGGAAAGCCGGTCGAGCCGCCGCGGTCGTGGCGCTATGGCGACGAACGCCTTGCGGTGCTCGACGAGCATGATGTCCATGCCGCGCTGATGTTTCCAACGCTCTTCTCGGTGATCGAGAAGTGGATGTCCTATAATCACGAATTTCTGCACGACGCGCTGCACGCGCTCAATCGGTGGACCGCCGAGGAATGGGGCTTCGCGCGTGAGGGACGCCTGTTCGGCGTGCCCGTGGTTTCGCTCGCGGACATGGACCGCGCCATCCGGGAGACTGACTGGCTGATCCGCGAAGGCGCCCGCACGATCTGCATCCGTCCCTCGCCGGTTCCCGGCTATCGCGGCGGCCGGTCGATGGGCCTCGCCGATTTCGATCCCTTTTGGGCACGCGTCGAGGAGGCCGGAATTTTCGTCTCCATTCACGCGTCCAACTCGGACTATGACAATCTTATCACGATGTGGACCGGCGGAGCCGAATGGCTACCGTTCGAATCGGATCCTTTCGTCAACTGCCTGCGCATCGTCGAGCGAGCGATTTCGGATACCATCGCAGCCATCATTTGCGGCGGTGTGTTCGACCGTTTCCCTGGCCTGCGGGTGGCTACCGTCGAAAACGGCGCGAAATGGGTCGTGCCGCTGATCGAAACGCTGCAATATGTTTATGGCCAGATGCCGCAGAAGTTCAAAACCGATCCGGTCGAGGCGTTCCACCGTCACATCTTCGTGACGCCGTTCGTCGAGGACTCGTTCGAGGATCTGGCGAAGCATATGCAGATCAACCGTATCCTGTTCGGCAGCGACTATCCCCATCCCGAGGGAACCGAACGGCCGCTCGATTTCCTGGAGGAGCTGACGAGCTTCGACATGGCGGCGAAGGAGCGCATCATGTCCGCCAACCTGAAGGGCCTGCTCGAAGGCGTGCGGGATTGAGCGTGACACGCGATGTCGTCGACAAGCTACGGGACAATCTGCGCTCACGCAGCGACGAGCGGGGCATCGAGTTCGAAGAGCGCTGGGCGAGCTGGGGCGAAATTGCGCGCTTCGGGCGGGCGGTGGTCGACGCGCTCGAAGCCGCCGGCTGCCCGACGCAGGCGCGCGTCGGCATCATCATCCGCAACCGCCTGGCGCATGCCGCCGCGGTGATCGGCCTGCTCGCCGAGCGCCGGTCGATCAGCTTCATCTATCCCTTCCTGCCCCCCGCGGCGCTGGCCGAGACCGTCGCCGGCCTCGGCGCGGGCGCGATCATCGCCGACCGCGAGGACTGGGGCAAATTCGGCGACGCCGTCGCCGCAGCGGGGTGTGCTGGCATCGCGCTGCACGGCTTCGCAGAACTGCCCGCGCCGGTGGTCGGGCTGGAGCGCAGCAGCCGAACCGTCGACGGGAACGGTCAGAACCCCGAGGCCGGTATCGAGGTGTTGTCGAGTGGCACCACGGGTCCGCCCAAGCGGATCGCCATGCCGATGCGGCTGCTCGAGCGCGCGGTGATGAGCGCGCCCGGCGCGGAGGCCGGCGAAGCACCCTCGGTGCAGATCAATATCTGGCCGCTCGGCGGCGTGGGCGGCGTCTGCCTGCTCACCGCGAGCGCGGTCAACGGCACGCCGCTGGTGCTGATCGAAAGGTTCAGTGTCGATCAACTGGTGTCGGCGCTACGCCGGCACCGCCCGACGACGCTCGGGCTCAACCCGACCGCGATCAACATGCTGATGGAAGCCAATGTCTCAAAGGAGGACATGGCGAGCGTAGCCTCGGTGTCCGGAGGCTCGGCCTATCTCGATCCCGATCTGCAAGATCGGTTCGAGGAGCGTTACGGGATCCCGATTCTATGGGGGATGGGCGCGACCGAATTCTGCGGCACGATTGTTCGATGGACGCCCGAGATGCGGCGGGAGGTGGGCGCCGGCAAGCGCGGAAGTGCCGGGCTGCCAATGCCCGGGGTCGAAATCCGCGCGATCGACCCCGAGACCGGCGTCGAGGCGCCTCGCGGCGCCGAGGGGCTGCTCGAGGTCCATTGCCCGGCGGTCCGTCCCGACTGGGTGCGCACCACGGACCTCGTAACGATCGACGCCGACGGCTATGTCTTTCACCGCGGGCGTCACGACGGCGCGATCGTGCGTGGCGGGTTCAAAATCCTGCCCGAACGCCTGGTGGAGGCGCTCCGCAGGCATCCAGCGGTCCATGACGCCTCGGTGGTGGGGATAAGCGACGCGCGGTTGGGCGCGGTGCCCGTGGCAGCAGTCGAACTGACCGGGAACGCCGCGGGAACCGATGCGGAGACGTTGCTCGCCTATCTGCGCGCCCAGCTCCCGCCGACCCACATTCCCGCGCGGCTGTGCATCGTAGATGCACTGCCGCGAACGCCGTCGCTCAAGGTGAGCCTAGGCGACGTGCGGCGTATGTTCGAACCCGAGCATGCCTAACCGGAAGGCGGGGGCCGGCTAGGTCTCTCGAATATCGAAGCGCGCCAGCGCTGAAGCAGCGATGGGAAGGGGAGGCGGATGACCGCGTCGATACTGGGACTCGAAGGCAAGAAGGCGCTCGTCGTCGGCGGCGGACGCGGCATGGGTGAGGCGAGCGCGCTGCTGCTGGCCGAAGCGGGCTGCGACATCGCCGTGCTCGACAATGAACTCGAGCGCGCCGAACAGGTGGCGGGCGCGGTGCGGGCGCTCGGACGCGGCGGGGTTCCGATCAGGGCGGATATTCTTGACGAGGCGTCGGTGCGCGCCGCGGTGGCCGACGCGGAAAACAAACTCGGCGGGCTCGACGTGCTGGTTACCATCGTGGGGCAGGCGTTGTTCAAGCCGCTGCTCGAGGTCACGATCGAGGAATGGGACCACGACCAGGCCCGCAATCTCCGCTATTTCTTCACGACCGCCCGTGCGGTCGCGCAGTCGATGATCGGCCGGCGGGTCGGCGGCTCGCTGATCTGCATCGGTTCGGTCGACGGCCTGCAAGGCGCGCCCGGCCATGGCCCTTATGGCGCGGCAAAAGCGGGGCTGATGCACCTCGTCAAATCGATGGCTGCCGAATGGGGACGCCACGACATCCGCGTCAATTCGGTCGCGCCGGGCAGCATCACCACGCCGCGCTTGCCCGAGACCGCGGCGTCGCGCGCAGCGATGGAACAAAGCGTGGTGCCGATCGGCCGCGCGGGCACCACCCGCGACGTGGCAGGCGCGGTGCTGTTCCTCGCGTCGAGCCTGTCCGAATATGTGACGGGGCACACGCTGCTGGTCGATGGCGGCTGGATGGCCGCAAATCTTTTCGATCCGCGCGTGATGGCGATCAAGACCAGCGGCGACTGACGCCATTCACGCCTCCGCGCCGTCGAGAAAGGCCCGTGCGGCCGTAAGCGCTGACAGATCCCCTGCCGCGCAGTCCTGCGCGCACAACCGGGACCAAGCCGATCGATCAGACGCTGGTGACGGCGAAAATGATCAACCCCCACAGAATCGTAGAGATTCCCGCTATAAAGCCGAGCCGGAGCGGCAGGGGCCATCGCCGATCATGTGCGGGGCACTCATCCTCGTCGAAACGCCGAGGCGCGATCGACGGCGAGGCTGCCTCGAGCTCATCGGCGACGCGGCTCGCCTTGCGTTCCGACAGCCTCGCATCGGGCACGAGATTGGCGACGTTGCGCATCAACGCCGCTTTCCGCAGCCGCGCCGCGCCGCGCGAGGGCGCAACGCGAACCCGCGAAGCGACGCCGAACGCACAAAGGCGGAAACTCCGTCGGCAGCGGCGGATATGCAGGAACAAACAGGCGATGCACAACCGATCACGCAAGCTCTCCGTAGCGGCAATGTGGTGTCGCCACAGGGCGATTTCCAGCCAGAGATGATACGTAGGAGGGCGCCCGCCATTTGACTCGAGAAGAGCGCGTTGATATCAACATGTTTTTCACTACTTCCCGGCGCAAGGAGAGCAGCATGCCGATCGATCCGAATTCGTCCATCGAAATCACCGGTTTCGCCTGGGTCCCGGAATTTGCTCGTGGCTTCGTACGCGATTTGCGCCCCCGCTGGGCGTGTGAGGAGGCGGGGATAGGCTATCGCGAGCGGCTGCTCGACGGGAAAACGGTCAAGAGCGAGGATTATCGGCGCGAACAGCCCTTCGGCCAGGTTCCCGCCTATCGCGACGAGGAAGTGCAAATGTTCGAAAGCGGCGCGATGGTGCTCCGCATAGCAGAACGCTCGGAGACGCTGATGCCCCGAGATTCGGCAGGCCGCGCCCGCACCCTCACTTGGGTGACCGCCGCCCTCAACAGCGTCGAGCCGTTCGTCTTCGATCTCGTCAATATCGACACCTTCAACAAGGACGCCGAATGGGCCAGGCTGCGCCGGCCCCAGGTCATCGAAAATCTCCGCGGCCGCCTCGCGTCGCTGTCGCACTGGCTCGAAGGCCGCGACTATCTGGAAGGATATTTTACTGCGGCCGACATCATCATGGCGACCGTATTGCGCGAGATTTCGGACGAGGCTCTGATGGCCGAATTTCCGAAGCTCGTGGCCTATCGCGAGCGGTTGACCGGCCGGCCGGCGTTCAAGCGGGCGCTCGAGGCGCAGCTCGCCTCCTTTGCAGCCGAACCGGTGCCGGCATAGAAGCCGGCACCGCCGCGGCAGCGAAAATCCGTTCCGCGGACGCGGAAAGCCGTGCGAAATAGTTCGCGAGGCGACCGGAGATTGTACATCCTCCATATGGATTGCCGTTCGGAGGTTGGAATAGATCCCGGCTGGGAAGCCCAGGACCGAAATCTGTTCTGCGACAGGTGGTCTCGCTGCCCTTAGCGAATTGCTGCAACCCGTTGGCGCCTGGCGCGGTCAGGATCGAGGTCCGCGAGAGGCATGACGCGGCCGGGCGCCGATCGCGCCCGCGCCGTCTATGAGGAGGGATTGCCATGCGGGCGTTGATCTACGAGGGCCGCGACCGGATCCGCTACACCGAGCACCTCGAAGTTCGCGAGCCCGATCATGACGAGGTGAAGATCCGCCTCGTCGCGAGCGGCATCTGCCACAGCGACATCAGCGTGATCAACGGCACGATCGACTGGGCAGCGCCGGCCGTGCTGGGCCATGAGGGCGCCGGCATCGTCGACACGGTCGGCGCGAGCGTGCGGGGTCTGGAGCCCGGCGACCCGGTCGTGCTGCACACCCTGGCCTATTGCGGCCGGTGCGTGCATTGCGACCGGGGAACGCCGACCCGGTGCCGCTCGACGCTCGGAAACCGCTCGCAGCCCTTTTCGCTCAACGGGGAGCCCGTCTCGAACTTCGCCGCGAGCTCGACCTTCGCCGAGTTCACCGTCGTCAAGCAGCAACAGGCGATCAAGGTCGCGCCCGACACGCGGCTGGACGTCGCCTGCGTCGTCGCCTGCGGCGTCGTGACGGGCGTGGGCTCGGTGCTGCAGCGCGCCAAGGTGCAGCATGGCGAGACGGCCGCGGTGTTCGGCGTCGGCGGCGTCGGCCTGAATGTCGTCCAGGGGCTGCGCCTGGCGGGCGCGTCGCGCATCATCGCGGTCGATCTCCTGCCCTCGCGCGAGCCGCAAGCGCGCGCGTTCGGTGCGACCGATTTCATCGACGCCTCGCAGCAGGACGCGCCCGCCCGGATCCGGGAACTGCTGCCGGATACGCTGGCGATGGCCGCCGGAGTCGATTGGGCGTTCGAATGTTCGGGCAGCCCAACGGCGCTGGCCGGGGCGGCCGCCTCGCTCGGCTGGGGCGGCAATTGCGTGATCGTCGGCGTGCCCAAGGCCAGCGCGATGATCGAGCTGCCGATCGCGAACATGGCGCTCGTGGATCGCGGCCTGATCGGCGCGCGTTATGGCTCGCTGCAGCCCCACCGAGACATTCCGGCCTATCTCGATCTCTATCGCAACGGCTTGCTCAAGCTCGATGAGCTGGTCACCAAGCGCTATCCGCTCGATCGGTTCGAGGAAGCGTTCCACGATCTCGAGAGCGGCCAGCTGGCGCGCGGCGTCTTCGTGTTCTGATCGCGCGCCGGTGAGTGGACGATCGGGTTGGCGGGATCTGGCTTCCACATTTCCGGAGCCGTCGCATATGAGGTGGCGGACGGGCCCGATTCTCTCGTTATGGATCGCGCAGCTTCATGCAAATATGCCGGGAGAGCTGGCCGATAGGATCCCGGTAGCGAGAACCGCAGGCGTTGCCTCGTCGCATCGGCGGCGCTCGACGAGAGGATTCGAGGCGAGTGATGACGCAAACCCCCGACTATGATCTGATCATCCGCGGCGGCCAGGTGGTCGACGGCAGCGGCATGCCGCGGCGACGCGTCGACATCGCGGTGCGTGACGGCAAGGTGGCGGCCATGGCGCATCTCGATGACGTCGCCGCAACCCGCGAGATCGACGCGACAGGCATGATCGTCGCGCCGGGGATCGTCGATCCGCACACCCACTATGATCCGCAGATCACCTTCGATCCCTATGCAACCATGTCATGCTTTCACGGCGTGACGACGGTGCTGGCGGGCAATTGCGGCTTTTCGGCCGCGCCGGTACGGCGGGGCGATCAGGAGTTCCTGACCGACATCTTCGCAAGCGTCGAAGATATGAACCCGATCGCGCTGAGCGGAGTCGCCTGGGACGATTTCTCGACCTTCCCCGAATATCTCGACAGCCTGAATGGCCGGCTGGGCGTCAACTTCGGCTGCTATGTCGGCCATTCCAACGTGCGGCGCTGGGTGATGGGCGACGACTGCTACGGTCGCGAGGCCTCGGATGACGAAATCGCGGCGATGCAGGCCATCGTCGCCGAGGCGGTGGCCGCGGGCGCTGCGGGCTTCTCCTCGTCGGCGGCGCCGACCCATCTCGATATCAAGGGCCGCCCGGTGCCGTCGCGCGCTGCATCGCGCAAGGAACTGCTGGCTCTTGTCGCGACCGCCGGCAGGACGCGCCCGGGCTCGATTTGCTACCTGCCGCAGAGCGCGATCGGCGGGATCACCGCCGAGGATCAGGAGCTGCTCCGCGAGCTCGGCCGCGCGGCCGGAATCCCGATTGTGATCCAGGGGCTCGGCGGCCGCAGCAAGGTCGATGCGCCGACCGCAAGCTGGGAGGCTTCGGAGCAGTTTCTCGACGATGCGACGCAGCAGGGCATCCCGATCTATTCGCTGCTCATCACCCGGCCGTTCGATCGCACCGTCGTGATCGGCCCGGCCAATGTCCACTATAAAGCCGCCTTCGCATTCCACGACATGCTGAACCTGCCCCACGATGAGAGACGCGCGGCGCTCAGGGACCCACTATGGCGCGAACGGCTGCGCGATTCGGTGGAAAATTATAATCGCGATCCCGCCAAGGGCACCACGTTGCCGCCGCCGCTATGGTCGACGGTCCACGTCGTGCAGGCCGCGCTTGCGCACAACAAATGGGCTGAGGGGCTGACCGCCGTCCAGCTGGGTGAGAAGCTCGGCAAGGCACCCGCGGACGCGGTGCTCGACCTTGCGCTGGAGGAGGATTTCGCCACCAGCTTCCGCTGGCGCACCGAAACCCCTGAGTGGAGCGCGGCGGTGGGAGTCGCGCAGAAGCATCCCAACATGATCGTCGGCGTCTCCGACGGGGGAGCCCATCTGCACAAGGACGACAATGCCGACTGGAGCTCCTACTTCCTGCGCTCCTGGGTGCTCGACCGCAAGGTCTGGACGCTCGAGGAGGGCATCCGCCAGATCACGCAGGTGCCTGCGGCGCTGCTCGGTCTCGGCGACCGCGGCACGCTCAAGCCCGGCGGCTGGGCCGACATCATGATTTTCGATCCGCAGACGATCGGCCCTTGGCGCAAGGAATTCGTACATGACCTGCCTGGCCACGTCGGCCGCTGGAAGGCGCTCGGCCACGGCGTCAAGGCGACCATCGTCAACGGCGTGCCGATCGTCGTCGACGGAGAGCTGACCGGGGCCCTGCCCGGCCATGTCGTATCTCCGGGGGAAGCCGTCCCGGCGCGCGCCGTCCCGGCCGCGGCGGCGCACTCCGCGGTGCCCGCCTGATCATCGCAATGCAAGGAGCCGGAATCATGCAGCTCCGCAAGCTCACCGGAACCATCGGCGCCGAAATTCGCGGCATCGATCTTTCGCAGGAGCTGTCGCCCGACGCCGTCGCCGCGATCCGCGCGGCCTGGCTCGAACATTATGTCGTTTTTTTCCGCGATCAGAAGCCGCTCTCCGAAGAGGAACATATCCGCGTCGGCCGCTATTTCGGCACGCTCGATATTTCAGAAATTCAGCCCAAGCCCGCCAAGCATCGCGAGGTGCTGATCATGGACAATCCGGGCGGCGGGGCCGGCGGGGCCGAATATTGGCATCGCGACCGCACCTATCTCGAAGCGCCGCCGTTGGGTTCATTCCTGCAGTGCATGATGAAGCCCGATTATGGAGGCGACACGTGCTGGGCTAGCTCGGTCCACGCCTATGAGGCGCTGTCGGAGCCGTTCCGCGACCTCATCGACGGGCTCTACGCGCTGCATTCTATCCGCCCGCTCGCCGCGCGCAGCCAGGTGGTGCGCGACGCGCTGGCTGACAAGCTGGCGAATTGGCCCACCGCGGTCCACCCGCTCGTCGAGGTGCACCCCGAAACCGGCCGAAAGGCGCTGAATGTCAACGCCAATTGGACGACCGAGATTCTGGGCGTCGCCCCCGAGGAGGGCGCGATGCTGCTGCGCTTCCTGCTCGATCACGTCAAGCGTCCGGAATTCGCCGTCCGTTTCAGCTGGAACGAGGGCGATATGGCGTTTTGGGACAATCGCACGACGCTGCACTGTGCGATATCGGACTATCACAGTCGCCGCGTGATGAAGCGGGTGGCGCTGTTGGGTCACAAGCCGCGGGGGCCGCGGGAGGATGAGAGGCGGCTGGGCGGGGAGGCGGCGTAGGGGGGGTGTGATATTTTGGGTTGGTTGCGGGGACAGGATTTGAACCTGTGACCTTCAGGTTATGAGCCTGACGAGCTACCGGGCTGCTCCACCCCGCGACGCGCGCCTGAAGGGGCGCGATTGAGCCGGCGATGCGGCGTAGGTTATGCGGGCATTATGAATGGGTTTTGTACGCGGACTGCAAAGCCTGGCGGCGACCTACTCTTCCACCGCTTAAGCGCTAGTACCATCGGCGCGGTCTGGTTTCACGGCCGAGTTCGGGATGGGATCGGGTGGGTCACAGACGCTATGGCCACCAAGCTATGGAGGCCGCGTACAAGTTCTAGAAACCGTGCGTTGTGTTTTGCCTCAGGCCGTTCGGCCTTGCGGGCTTGTGCGAGCCGGTTGGCTTCGCTGAATGATTGATGCTGAGGATATTCCGCCATCAGGATTGATGTTGATGGCGAGGCTCTCAAGCGCGACTAGAGCAATTAGTATCGGTTAGCTCCACGCGTTACCGCGCTTCCACATCCGATCTATCAAGGTCGTGGTCTTCGACCGCTCTAAGATATCTTATCTTGAGGGAGGCTTCCCGCTTAGATGCTTTCAGCGGTTATCCCGTCCGTACATAGCTACCCTGCTGCGCGGCTGGCGCCACGACAGGTCCACCAGAGGTACGTTCAACCCGGTCCTCTCGTACTAGGGTCAACTCCTCTCAAATATCGACGCCCACGGCAGATAGGGACCAAACTGTCTCGCGACGTTCTGAACCCAGCTCACGTACCACTTTAATTGGCGAACAGCCAAACCCTTGGGACCTGCTCCAGCCCCAG
>Ga0207650_10000132_pt1 | contig 91997 bp, 115 predicted proteins | sample KBSS63metaG_FD_184325 | JGI IMG/M metagenome (GOLD analysis project Ga0207650, IMG submission 184325) | Switchgrass rhizosphere microbial communities from Kellogg Biological Station, Michigan, USA - KBS S6-3 metaG (SPAdes) (version 2) | ecosystem: Host-associated > Plants > Roots > Rhizosphere...
TAGTCGGGGCGTAGCGCAGTCCGGTAGCGCACTAGCATGGGGTGCTAGGGGTCGAGTGTTCGAATCACTCCGTCCCGACCATATTATTCAATGACTTAGGCCAACGCTCACAGCATTGGCCTTTTTCATGTGCGTGACATTTGCGTGACTTGTCGTTTTCTCACGCCTGCTTCCTCTTCAAAATTGTCAGGACCGGTCCGCGAGAATCGGTTGCTGATACCATGTTCGCAGCTTCGATCAGATGCCCGAGCTCGGCGCCTGAGTAGTGACTGGTGATGCTGCCGTTCTTGTGCCCCAGAAGGGCCTTGCGGTCTTCTTCAGTTACGCCAGCTGCACGCAGCCGGCGGCCAAACGTGTGTTTAAGGTCATGGATCCTGATGGATGCATACCCAGGGTGAGCGGGGCGAAGGTTTTCCTCCTGCCAGAGTTTCGCCGCTCTCACCCGCGCCTTCTTCCAAGCTGAGTCGTTCATGCGGTGCATCGCGGTGCCGTTGTATGGGAAAACCCATTCCTTGCTGATGCCGCGCTGCTTCTCGATGATCGACCTGGCCACACTGTTCAGCACCACCAGTCGCTCGTCACCGTTCTTCACGCCTGAGCGATCATGCCGACCGCCAAAGTCGGCCGGTATCAGAAATACGCTGGTGCCCAGTTCGGGCACCGCAATCTCCCAATCCCATCTCAGCTTGCAGACCTCCTGCTCCCGCGTGCCGGTGTTCACTTTGAACAGCGCCATGGTTTGCAGGTGAGCCGGCAACTCTCCGAAAAGAATCGACTGCTCCGGCCATGACATCGGGTACGGCTTGCGGCTCGATTTCTTCTCTTCCAGCTTTGTGAGCATCGGCACGCTATCCAGCCACGGCCTGCGCTCATCGTCTCGCCATTTCCTGGCACACAACGACAAAACCCGAACCACGCGCTCGATCGAGATATTCACCGTTCTGTTGCTGACACCCTTCTTCACCTTCCCATCTTCCAGCTTCTTAGTCGCCAACCTGTCTTTGATGAATGGCACCAAGGCCTGGTCATCAATGTGGGTCAGCGGCATGTCGCCAATGAATGGGTCCAGCTGTGAAAGGTGGTGGGCAGATAGCTTGATTGACGGCTGGTCTTTGAACTCCAGCAGGAAACGAGTTGCCGCCTCCCGCCAGATCCTCACCTTCTTTACTCCATACACCTTCTGTTGCCGGATCTGCTCCAGCCTGTAGATCAGGTAGCGCTCCGCTTCTTCCCGGTCACCAGTTCCAGTGCTTTCGTAAAGTCGTTCTCCGTTGATTTTCTTGTCGATATGCCAGATACCTTTCCTTTGGGAGAGGCCTGTGATCGATTTTCGCGCCATGATTTATCTCCTTTCTGGCGCTCGCTGCGGGGCGATTGTTGCTCCGTTGCGCCTTTTTTATCAATCGCCTTGGCCTCGACGTATGCCGTGGCCCAGTCGTCCAGTTCTTGCCGATCGAACCCGACGCCACGCCCTCCGATTGGGAACTCGCTGACGAAGGGTCTGACGGTCTCGTCGAAGATTGCCCGGCACATGCCCAGATAACCCGGAGCCTCTTTGGCTCGAATGAAGCGCGGGATCAGCTGTTGAGCACCCATACCTTCCTCCTGCCGCCCATGCTGGGCAGCGTCTTAATGATATTCGTGGTGAAGATTTACTCTTCGTGCGGCGGCAGAATGTTCAGTGGATGGTCACGCTGTCGTGCCCTACGGCGATCTGGCGTGCCTGATGTTCTGTGCGGAAAGACATGTGCTGCTTGGTGCCGCTGCAGTCCGCGATAACCCACCAATAACCGCCAAAGCGGTGTGGGCCTTTGATGATTTTGGTGATGGTCATGTGGTGTCCTTGCCGCGCTGGGCGGCAGAAGGTTGGTTAGGGTTTTGCTGCTTTTGCGTGGCCGACGCACACCTTGGTGGGCTCGCCTTCTGCGTCCAGGTGGGCATGGCACATAAACCCCTTTCGGTCGTGAGCCATGAACTCCGCATCGCAAGTGGTGATGGGCGACTGATTAGCAATCGAGCCCAGCCGATATGCGCACCCGTGACAGGCGCCGGCCGGATCGCACTTGCTGGCGATCATCACGCCCTGGCAGGCGCCGATGAGTGTTGGCAGGTTCACGCTGGTGAACTTGTCGGGGTGGACCCCGCATTCCTCGATCAGCACCTGGTCACTCATCTCCGCGCAGTTCTCCGCGACCGAGTTGGCCATGCCGATCAGCTGCGCCGTGAACTCAACCAAACGGCGTTGCCCGTGGATCTTCAGGTACACCTCCAGCGCAGATCGCCGCCCTGCCAGATCCAGTTGCGCCATGCCCGCCAGGTTCGAGGCATCACTTTTTTCCATGCTGTAATCACACTTTGCAGGCATACGAATACCTCGCCCGCCGCTCACCGGCAGGCATGTAGGGGGATTAGGGTTAGGCTTGTTTAGTGCGGAGGTAGCGTCGGCACTGACATTGCGCATCGTCGCAGTGCAGCTCACCAACCCATTCAGGGAATTGGTCGCCCTCGAAGCGCTCAATGCGTGAGTGGCTTAGGCCGGTGCGCTTAACGTCTGTTACAAAGAGCCGCAGGTCTTTTGCGTTACCGGCGCGATCAGGCTCATCCCACCGGCTCATCACGAGAAGGCCGCAATTTGTCTTGCCGTGATCCATGAAGCCAATGCTCTTCGGGGAATCGCTCATGGCCTGGGCCCTCGGTAGATGAAGAAGTAGGCGAACCAGAGGGTGGCGATCATGGCGTCGCCCGGCGCGCCCACTGCACATAGGGGCCGTCATCCGTATCGAAGATCCCCATCAGGAACCACTCAGGGCCTGGCGATTCGGGATTCCAGGCGGTGCACGCAGCATCCTCGTCAGGAAGATCCTCGAGTTCGTCGCCAGAGTGCCAGCCTTTCAGTTCCAGACCTTGTTCCTTGACCCAGGCAATGTAGGGCGTCGGGTCTTCGCCTTCGCCAAAGCTCGGAATGTTCGGGTGATACCACCAGCCGCCTGCATCGCGCTTCACCTCGACCGGCCCGATCGGCTTGCTGCCGCTGTGCGCCTCACAGGGAGTGACGTAAACCACGTCGGAGTAATGCCCGCCGCCAGAGCTGAATTCCATCTTGCAGCCGCACTTGGCGGGTTCGCTGTTGACGAACGTAATCTTTTGTTCAGGCATAACTTCGTCCTTGCCGCTATAGCGGCTGACTTTGAAGGGGGAGGGGTTACAGGTTTTGCGGGTGGAGTACGGATGTACTCCTATCGAGATTTGGCGTTCAAGTGGCTGGATGTGTTGCGTTCCATTGCTCGAAAGCTTCTTGAGTGCTGGCCGCCGTGATCTTCTCGTCGCAGGTGTAGCAGTGCGCTACGCCGCCAGCGGCACCGACATCTCGATGACCGTTCTTGCATGGGTTCATGCGCCATTCAGTATCCTTGGGGCTCAGAAACTCGCGCATCTCAGTCAGCACCTGGTCATGCTCCAAGTCGTTCGGCTCGACGTCCTCGTTACACTCAATCTCGGTATCGAAGTTGGCGACGATGCGCTGGATCAAAGATTTCGCGGTGTCGTTCCGCTCATCCGCAGCGGTGAGCTGCACCTGCAGAGCATCACGCTCGGCGCGGTATTGGTTGATCTCATCCTGCGCCTGGTCAACGATCTCCTGCGCTTCGAACTTGTCGATCCAGTTGCCGATGCCTTCGGTCTTCACAACGCGCTTGCCGTCCGGCGAATGCAGGAACCCGTAGTGCTTGAGCGAACAGATCTTGTCCCAGTACTCCATGCCCTCACGCGTTTTGACGTTTCTCACGATGCATTCCTCGCTTCGGGATTTTCAGGATTCATCGTCATGCCGGAGAACTCTTCGGCTGTGGGCAAATCCTCCAGGCAGGCGAAGATCGGCATCCCCAGTTCGCGCGCCCGATGCACCTCGCCCAGCGTTCCGGCGCTGTACCGCCAACCATCAATTAGGACGACTGCGTCGCATCGCTCCATCAGCGCCAGGGTGCCCTCAAGGAAGAATTGGTCTTGATCGGGTAGGTCGTCATCGAAGTGCGCAGTGTTGGTGTGTGGGCAGAGCGGAAACCAACCAAGTCGTGCCGTGGCAACGGCTACAGCCCGAGCTGCCAGGATGTTGTCAGCAATCTTTTCCCGACTGGATGCCCGGTATGGGCCGGCCACATACACGACAGGGATTTTGCTGCGCATGGTCACCGGGTTGCGGCCGTGGTTGCCGTGGTACTTGTGCTGCAACTCGAACGATTTCCGCGCCGCTGCGGCCTCAAACAGAGACTCGAACCTTCCGAGGAAAATCTGCCTGTTGTTTTGATAGGCGTATGCCTTCCAGCTTGAACGCTCATCCCAGGAAACGCCGCGAACACCGGTCAGGTTCCCGCTATTGAGTTTTTGGTTCCTGGCGTTTTCCAAGTAAGTGGCAGGCCTGAGGTTGCTCCACCTGTTGTCCGCGCGATCGCCGTTTATGTGATCAACCAGGTCAGGAGGAAACTCGCCGACCATAAACAGGAACGCGAGTCGATGTAGGTAGTAGGGCTTCTTGTCGATTACCACTTTCAAATAGCCCTTCCGGTCTTTGGTGTTCGCCGCGGTACCGGCGGCAGTTCGGCTGCGGCCAATAACCCAGGTGAACACGCCGGTTACCGGGTTGTAATGCAGCAGCTCTTTCAGCTTTGCCTGAGATATGGACATTACGAGTTCCTGCCGGGCCATGCCCGGGCGGTGGAGTGGGGGAGTTATTCGCAAAGCCCGTAGGCTGAAGAGCAGCTGTTCTGGCTGTCGGTGCGGGCGATGAGGTCGACCATGTCGAACTGGCGGCCGCCGCGCGCGGTGTTGCTCCAGTCGACAATCCTGTCAATTCCGTGCGTGACGGCGCTCACCTTGTCATCTGAACGGACGGTGGGGTCGGTCACGGTGGCAAAGAACGTGGCCGCACCGCGCTTGCTGGCGATGCTCACCAGCCGCTCCCATTCGCGCACCCGGTCTACTTCCTCTGGCCATCTGGCTGCGATCTGCCGGAGCTCGTCTTTCGCGCACATAATGCAGGGCATGCAGCCAACGCGATTGCAGCCTTGCAAGTACAGCGGGTTCGGCTTGATGCCGGCGGCCCGGTGAGCCTCGAATACCGAATCAACCGTCCATTTCAAAATTGGTCGGTAGTTGAACAGGCCGCCTCCAACCTCATCGCACTCTGGTAGGTACTTGCGGGCCGGCGACTCATCAGCCCGAACGCCTTGCCAAGAAAGCAGCATGTTCTCGCCGTCCATGAGCGGCAGGTAAACCTGCTCGATGATCGGATTGCGCTTGAGCTCGTCGGTGCAGAAGCGGGCTTTGGTGCTGGGGAATCGACCTTTCCAAAGGCACAAGTCCAGAAACGGGTTGCCGGTTGGGTTCAGGACTTCTAAAGCACCCAGAACCACCGATTCCGGCACACCTTTTTCGCGCCACTTGGTCTCGATGAATTTGCGCTTGCCGGCGATCTGCCTGGAGAAGTCGGCCTTCACCCAGCGAATGGGAACGCCGGTGGCTTCAGCCAGGTAGTGGATGTAGTCGTACGTCTCTGGATGCTCATGCCCGGTGTCAGCCACTACAGCGCTGAGGTTCGGCACCTCCAGCTCGCGGGCGACCAGCAGCGTAGCAGTGCTGTCTTTACCGCCGCTCATGCTGACGATGTTGTGAATAGGCATAGGGGATCCTCGCCGGCTGGCGTGATTCGTTGATATGGGGGTGGGATTACTTCTTCTGAAAGGTCTTGGTCATCGCCGCGTTGACGCTGTTGCCGCGCTTCAGCACGACGCGGGCGAGTGCCGCCCGGTCTTTCTCGCTATGGCTGGCCTGGCTGAGCAGACCGAAGTAGCTGTTGGCGGGATTATTCGGCGCGACTCTTTCGGAAAGCTCTGGCGTCACCGGTCGTGCCAAGCGCCTCATCAATCGACCAGCCCTTCCGGAGCCGGTTTTGTATGGTCTGTGATTTGATTCCAAGCTTTTCGGCCCACTCACTCAGGCCGAGCGTTTCGCCGCGGAAGGTAATCAGCTTATTGGTGGACTGATTGCGGGCCTGTTGAACCCTTGTTGCCCAGCGGCAGTTGCCGGGCGAATAGCCTTTGTTTCCATCCTCACGGTCCAGCGTGAAGCCTTCCCCTGGGCATTCGCCCATGTCCGAAAGGAAGCGCTCAAAGTCATCCCACTCTGCGCAGATGCCGATTCCGGACCCGCCATACTGCGGGTAGTTGCTGGCGTTCTTATTCAGGCACCTGGCACGCATTGACCGCCATCTCTTGTGCGTCAGGCTTCCGGTATGCCCGTGGGTTACGTGATTGTTTTTCTCTTTCCGGATACAGCCGCAGCTTTGCGTTGCGCCGGAACGCATATTCCCCGCCACCCCTACGAACGCTGTTCCGCATGAGCAGATGCACTGAACGGATGAGGCGCTATCCCAGCGGGTAACGGTGAGCCGCCCGAATGTTTCGCCCGGTTCAAACTTTGCCATTGGTGCAGATCCTCGGTGGAAATTCTGAATATATGCGTTGTTGTCGGAGCGCTGCGACCTGTCGAGCTATCTACATCGCCAAACCGAAGGCAGTGCCGATCAGCAAGGAAACTGCGCGAGACCTGCCCGGACGCTTTAGACCGGCGGTATCTTTGATGCGCATGGCGGTGACCTATCAGGTCAGCGGCACGACCAGATTCAATTCGCACAGACCAGAAAGCCGTAACCTTCAGGTAGCGGGCGCGGTTGGGGTTGAGCGTTTCCAGGCGTTTGCTTGCTTGCCGATTGAAGCCGTTACCTCAATTGCCTGGGCGTGTTGCGGGATGCTGATAAAGCGGTTGTATTTGAAGAGCCGCATCAGGAACTCGACTACCTGCACCTTCTCGACCAGCAGGGTCAGGTGTGGCCGTTTATCCTGGGTTGCGTTGGCACGTGCAATCAGCATCAGCACTTCGATGCATTCGTCGATCATTCGCTTGCCGAGTGACTGCTTCAGGTCGCGGGGGATGTTCCGGGTCATCGTTGTGGCCATATGCAGCAGGCCCATCGAAGCCTTATAGATCGCAAGTTCCGTATGCATTGCCATGTGGCTCGCTCTCCAAGAGCAACCGGCCGCAAGCGGCCGGATTAAATAAGCGAATTAATCAATAAGTTCGCTGCGGACGGGGCGGACACGGAGCTCGCCGAACTTGCCGCCGTAGAACTGATGGCCAACAACGAAGTACATGAAGAATGCGTAGTAGGCTGAGCGCTGCGAACTCGACCAGTACCATGTGTCGCGAAACGCTTCGGCGCCGCCTTCTTGGAAGGCTTCGTGCACGGTTTGCAGAGGGTCTTCCTCGCTGTACAGCTGGCCTACAGGTTCACTGTGCGGGTTATCGCCATTGCGTGAGTTCGCCCAGTTCTCTTCGGTGGTGGGCTTGAAGTGACGGTATTGCAGTTCCTGGACATCTCGCGCCGGAATCGCCCAGTCAGCGTGCCCGCCAATGGTCAGCGCCAGAACCTTGATCGCCAGTTCGCTACCGGCCGCCGCCATAGCATGGGTGTTCGACAGGCTGTTGGTAAAGCTGTCGGCCCCTTCGACCTTCTCGCCGTACTTGCCCCATTCACCGACCAGCTCGTGCTCAGCACCGGCGGTGATATGCAGGGAGCGCTTACCGTTGGCTGGGTCGCGGGTAATGCCGGTGACGAAACCGCCGCCGTAGGCCTGGCCGATGGCCGGGATGGCTATTGCTGGTGCTGCTTTCTCAACTGCGGACATGATGATTCCTCTTTTCGAAGGCAACAAAAAAGGCGCTGTGCGCCCTGGTATGCCGGATCAAGAACGAATGAATGAAGGATTAAATAAAGAATCTGCGGACGGGGCGGACACGGAGCTCGCCGCCCTTGGCGCCGTTGAGCTGAATGCCATCACCGAAGGTCATGAGGAAAGCGTAGTAGGCTGAGCGCTGCGAAGAGGACCAGTAGTAGCAGTCCTGTGCGAACACCTCGGGACAGTTAAGCCAGCCCTGGTACAGCTCGGCAGCAGCCGGCAGATAGAAGTCGTGGTGACCATCAGCCTGGTACTCGGCGCACGCGTCGGCGGCTGGATACTCGCGCTCGTCATCGTTACCGATCAGCACCTGGGTGTTGGTGTAGCCGTCGGTCTTGCTGAGGCCCTTCACTTCGACTCCGCGGCCGCCCCACTCAAGACTACCAACGTCCGTTGCAGCGATGATCAGGTAGTGCGCTGGCACGTCACCGCGAGCGTGAACCAAACCGCCATTGAGCCCACCCTGGCCCGGCCACGGTTGGCCGATCTCCGGGATAGTGGAAGGCGCTACTGGCTGCACATTCGCCGCCGGCGGAAGCACCTGGGCGAACACGCTGGCGATCGCCAGTTTTGCCAGAGCACTGGATGGCATCTTGATAGACACGTCGCCGTGCTTCAGGGTGATCATTTCGGTTTTCATGCGGTTACCTCAGATAGGCGCCGCCCTCCGGTTACCGGATGCAGCGAGTAGGGTGCGTTATTCGTCGTGGCAGATGCGAAGAGCTTCGCGGTTATAGGCGAGCAGTAATTTTGCCGACACGTTTTCGGGTATCACGTATTCGTGTCGCGGCGGTGAGAGGAACTGCGCTGACCCTGCTGGGCCGAGGCCGTGCAGGTGGTGAATCATCAGCGTCATGGCCTCGCCCTGTTCCTCGATACCGTGCCAGGCCATTAGGTCAGCCAAGGCCTGGCGTGTGCCAGCCATGGTGTGGAGTCGTAACTCTTCCTCGCCGCGAGTCTTTCGCCTCGCCGCAGTCTTTGCTGATCGTTCTTTCTGCGCGGCAGCCATGGCCTACCTCTTCTATTCCGCTGGCCGGCAGTGCGAGCCAGGTTTGACGTTTGCGTTGCTTGATGCGGGCTATGCGGCGCATGAATCGACCTTCACCTGACGCCAGGCGCCGACAGCTTCGAAGATCCGCGCGGCGTGCGCCTCATCCAGCGAAATCGCTTCCGGGATGGCGATCCAGCCCGAGGCCACCATCTGGCTTTGGTTGGCCTCGTCGCGCAGCTTCTTGTAGCAATGCTCGATCACGTCTTCCAGGTGGTCGGAGAGGTAAACGCCATCGGGCGCCACCTCCACCGATTTGCTGTAGCGGTCGCCGCGGGCGTCTATGCATAGGGTGCTGAGGTATATCGTCCACCGGTGGGGAATGCCGCAGACAGCCTGGCCAATCTTTCCCGGTGCGATGTTCTTCAGCGATTTGTAGTTGATCATGCCCTGGCGACCGCTGGGGTCGATGTTCACCACTGCGACATGGTTGGATGCCAGAAGCGAGCGGCACGACCGGGCAATGCGAGCCTGGAGGTTATGCGGCTTGCGCTTGCTCATAATGCCTCCGCGAGTTTGCGCAGCGCCTTACGTTCTGCCGCTGTGATAGACGGCTTGCGGCGCTTGAGGATGGTTTCGGGATCGATCTTGGTGGAGCGGGGTGGTGGCAGCGGTTTGCGTGGCGGGCTTGGCAACTGCGCGACTGTCCCGCCTGCTGCCAAGAACTCCGCCGTGCGCTCCGATATCGAGTAAGCGTCCTGGTGGTGCTGCTCGACCAGGCTGAGATTGTTGCTGACGTAGGTCATGCTGCGATCCCCAATACTTGGTTCATGCGGTCTTCAAGGATTTCGTAGAAGGTCTTCACGCGCTCCGAGAGCTTGCGGATCAACGCTTCGTCCCGGTATGCGCGCTTGATGAACAGGGGCATGCCGGGCCAGTAGCAAACAAAGTCGATCCACTCGCGTTCCGATATCCACAGGCCACCCTGGCACTGTGCGACGTGTTCTTTTGGAATCTCGCCAGACAGGATCACCTCGACCTGAAACTTCGGCAGCTTGGTTTTGATTTCCGTCAAGCCCGTGGGGCCTACCAGTGAGTCAGGCGAATAACCGGCGCCGTGGTTGAGGATGATCGCCACCTGGTTGGTTTCGACTTCCTCGCGCTGCTCGTAGAGCTTGCGGGCGACACCTTCCAGCTCATGACCGCGCTCGGTGTGTCGGTTGCCCATGAACGGGTCGGCCGCTTCACCGGTGATGCGCTCGCCGATCAGCGTGTTCATGTAGGTGAAGGCACCAGCGCCGAAACCTGCCTCGCCCTTGCCGTTAACCAGCAGGCATTCCAGCTCAGAGCAGGTGACAATGCCCAGGCGCAACGCAAGCCACTCAGGCGAGCCCTGCTCAACTTCTGTGATGATCTGCATGACTTACTCCTGCGGCCTGCTGGCGGCCTTGCTGATACGAGCCGAGACGGCATCGAATTCGGACTTGAAGACGTTGGCGGCACAGCCGTACTTGGCTTTGAAGTTGTCCTGGAGTACCTGACTGCACTTCTGCAGCAGTGCGTCGAGCTGTGCCGCCTGTCCGTGTGTGATGACAGGTTCAGGAGCCGGCTCAGGACCCGCACCATTTCCATCGTCGTCCTCATTGGTCAGGACGACGTTGAAAATCATCATTGTCAGGTAGCGACGGGCGTAACTGAAGGTAGATCCTGCTGCATGAACGCCGGTCTTGTTCACGCTGCCTTTGATGCCTGCAGAGTCGATAGGAAGATCGACGTGATAGGTCTTTGTGTGCCCGGCCTCATGCATGCAATCGCAGACAGTGCGGATGTAACCGACCAGAGGGCTATCGCCAGTGCCAAACGACAGCGAAAACCCGTGCAGCGTGTAGACCGGTGAAATCTTGCGATCAATCGACTCAAGAGCCGCATAGGCGCTGCTCGTTTGGGCGTTGAACTTGTCACGGAACACCGGGCCGATTTCTGCTTGGGCCCTAACCATCGCGGCGTTGAAGGCAGCTGCTGCCGTACGGTCCGTGTGGCGCTCGTACATCTCCATCATCTTCTGCATTTTGTCTGCATCGAATGCTGGGTCTGTCGCGGCGCGCTGGATCATTGTCAGCATCGCGGTTGATTCATTGGTGGTCGCCGGGCTGGCGACCTGCTGAGTTTCTGTGCGCTCAGCCAAGGCTGCGTTAGTCATGGCGACCTCAATAGGAAATGGTGATAGCTGGGATCTTGCGCTGAGCAATCAACTTGACTGCCTGCTTGGCGCATTCCTCTGGCATGCCGCCTGCGATGAAGGCTTCCAGGGCAGTGCGATTAATGGCGCGGCGATGCGCCTCGTCGCGTTCGCGCATCTCTTGCTGACGGACAATTTCGGCGGCGGCCGCATCAGCTCGTCGGCGCTCATCTTGGCGGGCCAATTCGGCAGCCTCTTCAGCGCGTCGCACCGCAGCGATGCGTTCTTGCTCAGCGCGCTGCTCGGCGGCGATGCGATTGGCTTCAGCCTGTGCCGCTGCAGCGCGGGACTGTTCGGTTTGCAGCTCCAGTTGCAGGCGCTGGCGTTCGGCGGCGGCCTCGGCATCCAGTGCGGCCTGTGCGGCGGCGCGCTGAGTGGCGGCGGCCTGGTCCAGCAGTTCCTGTTCACGGCGCGTTGCGGCATCGCGTTCGGCCTGGGCCTTCTGCTCAGCTTGGAGCCTGGCCTGTTCTGCGGCTACCCGGGCAATCTCTGCGTCACGGTCGCGCTGGGCCTGAGCTTCTGCCTCGGCACGGAGGCGGGTCAGTTCGGCCTGTTCGGCCTCGTACTGGGTGCGCTCGGCGTGCAGGGTGCGCAACTTCGCCAGGGTCTGGTCCTTCACCTGGGCCGCTTCAGCTAGGAACTCTTCCCAAGAATCGTTGATTTCAATGGCTTCGAGGTCGGCGATTACCCGGGCAACTACGGACGCAGGAGGTGTTGCGCCGAACAGCGCCATGTCCTTCATGCTGTCGATACCATCAACGTGCTTATCTTTGCGCGCCTGGTCAGCGTTTTCCCAATCCGTCAGGGGCTGGCGGGTGGAATCGCGCAGGTTGTCCATCTTGGTGACGAACTCGCGCAGTTCAGCCTCGACCACCTTGGGCATTTCCTTGAGGCGCTTCAGGTAATCGCGGCCGGGTGTTTCTACTGCCTTTTTGGACTTGCTCACCGTTGCAGCCAGGGATGCAATTCGAGCGCGACCTTTCACGGTCGTCAGGTCCGGAACCTCGGCAGTGACTTCGGCCTTCACCGCGTCGAAGAACTGGCCCAGGCCACCGGCAACGTAGATGGCCGGCGCGTTGTCGGCGCTGATGTCGTCGATAGTGATGATTTGCTGTTGTGCGGACACGGTGACTCCCTGCCGCGATGCTCGCAGCGATTGAAGGTGTTGGTTATTGGGTGATCAGGCCGCCGATGGCGGGGCCCAAGAAAACGATCGTGAGGAAGGTCAGGCCAACGATGGCCGACAGAGCGCGGATGGCGCGGCGCCGGTGCCGCTGGTAGGTGGTCACACCTTTACTTCGTAGGCGACAGTCCACTCACCGCACAGACAGGCCCGGCGGCTCCAGGCGTGGACGTTCTCGATACCGGCGTCGTAGGCCAGCGACAGGGCGCCAAGCCAGGACTTGTGGGTGAAAGCCAAGGTCATGCTGTTCATGCGGCCTCCTTGCGCTGCCTGGTGATTTTCAGGAGGCGCTGGCAGTAGTGGTTGAACTCTTCGGTGGTGATTGCGCTGCCGGTGAGCATGTTGGTGATCATGTTCAGGACGACGCGCTGGGCGCCGGGCTCGCTGGCTGGGTGCTCCAGGGCCTCGAGCGCCTCATCGATCAGGATGTGAGGGCTCATAGATCGGCATCCACGTCGTCTTCTGCCGCTTCCCGCTCCGCTGCTACTGCGTCGGCGGCATAGGGCCTAAGCAGGTCCATAGCGATGCGCTCTGCGGCTTCGATGGGGCGGGGCTGGCCGATTAAGTCAGCAGCGTGGCCGCGCGAGTCGGCCTGGCTGCCCAGGATCGAAGACAGGAACAGCCGGGCAAGCGAGTCGCGCTCATCCAGGCCGTCGATCTGGCGCTGGTTCAGGTGGCCTTGCAGGTACGTGCAGAACCGATCGAATGTCACCACCTGCGGCTGGCCGTAGCGGCGCTTCCACTTGATGTCCATGCCGCACACCAATTGCTCGGCCGAGTGCTCCAGCCACTCTTGCTCCGGGTCCGCCTCGCTGATCTCTGGAGGCAACTGAGCGTCGTAACGCTCCTGGCATATCTTCAATGCTGCGTTCATGCTGCCTCCGGCCAGTGGCGCTCAATGCTCTCTTTTGCGTAGGTGGAAAGCCGCTCGTAGCCGTTCACGCCACCGCAGCCTGGCATCGTTCCTTCCAGCTCTACGCAGGCGCGGATGTCGCAACGGCGCGAGCAGACCCAGCCGCCGTAGTGGCACTGGTAGACCTCACCTTTCGGCTCAGGGTGATAGGCGAGGCCACCTTTCCAAGATGGCGAGCCCCGCAACTTGAGGCCGCAACCACGGCAGACTGCTTGGGTATCGGTACAGTGGTGCATGGCGACCTCCAGTGTTTGGGGTTAGGCGGAACGGGCGGCGAGCATGGCGTCGGCAAGCTGATATGAGGTCTCAGCGATATGCGCTGCGTATTTGGCGAAACCCTGCTCGCGAACGGTCTTGCCGAAGTCCTTTTCGCGCTGCATCTGGCCTTGTAGCGCTTGGGCCGCGAAGTAGTCGCGCAGGCTCATACCGAAATACTGAACGCCGCCTCCGTCTGGATGGACGATAGGGAATGCGGTACCGCCGTCTGGATCACTCATGACTCTCTCCATTCGTTGGTTCACCTGTATTCGTTCAACACTCCTTCCTCCCGCTGGTTGCCGATGGGCGCGGGTTGAGTGCTGACGTAATAGAGGCGCGTAAAAAAGCCCAGTCGAAACCGGGCTTTTCCCTCTCTACGTACAAGCCTGCCGGGCGCATGTGGCGTCGGGCGGCTGGATATCTGTTACATGGCTGCAAATCCTCCGCGCTGATTGAATGCATCGGCTTTCAAAGTGTTGCTCGCCTGCATCGGGGTGTGATCTGGCCGGTGCTGGTCTCCGGCTTTCGATTGTCCTGACCTTGATCAGAGCCTGAGCCGTGATCGCCACGCTCCTGTCCGGCTGAAAGCAATGCCGGTATGGGTGCCAGTCAGTTATTGCCCATCAGCCTGGGCATTCAGATCACACTCCGATACAGCCTCTCCCTATACGAGTCTCCCCAAGGAAAGGATCGGGCCAATTTTCGTCTGGCTGACGTGCAAGGAGAGGGTTAGGCCGTAGCCTTGGCGATGGCCGCAATGATCATCCCGTAAGGCATGTCCTCGACACTGTCTTCATCCATCAGGCTTTTCATGTACTCGGCAAGTGCAAGCAGGTCAGGCGCAGCGGCGATCAGCTTGGCATTGGCTAAAGTTGATCCCTGCTTATGCTTCCGATGAAAAACCACCGCATTAGCGATTCCCCATCCGTCTTTGTCGTAAACGATTTGGGCTTGCTGTCCGCCACCAACATGCCAAGGGCCAGGCGTGTGCTTATTCATCACCGTCTCCATTCATTTGCTAGTGATCAGCTTCGCCAGCTCGGCTTCATGAAACTGTGCTGTTTCAACCTTGTCGCTAGCGGCTGCGTTGTAGGTAGTAGTTCGGCTTCTGCTGAAGCCAAGTTCGCTGGATCGGGCCGCATGTTTCTGGTGAAGCTGCGCAAGCCCTTTGCGGGCAGACAGAGCTTTATTCGCCGACTCAATTATTTTTTCAAGTTGTTCGATCTGCATTTCTGCCTGCTCCAATTTAGGGCTTCCAAATACCTCCAGGGGGTCTAGAGGCATTTGTGAAACCAGATGGCTACCTGAATCAGCAGGGAGCCATCTGTACCCGGTCACGCTACTGGCGTCAGGCCGGGGTGGTTCGTTAAGGTTCCGGTTACGCGTCCGGTGCCATGGCTGCCTTGCGCCTAAGCGCTGCCCGACATGGCCGACTTGATGCAGGTGGCCTCGTTGCGAGGAGTGTTGCTTCGTCCACATCCCAAAGCGCCCTCGTCGAAGGCGCTTCAGTGATGCTTCATGGCTTATCGAGCCCTTTTACGCCGCCTCGGGCCTCAATCAGAGATTCGATGATCTCTTTAGGGACATATCCAAAAACCGCAGATGTTTGGTCGCCTTGGCCATCTTGGTATGGCGCTAACTCATCCATCTGGGCCGATGGAAAACCAACTTCGAATTCGTAGTACTGGTCGTAGTCATCGAAGTCGCAGCGTGGTGCGCAGTAGTGATTTGTTGATGCTTGTACTGACAGGCTGCTCCCGTCGCCCAGCAGAAGCCGTGTGGTGATTTTCTTCCACGCTGGATCGCGGCCTTCTTGCATCCATTCAGTGAAATGCTTGTTCATGTCGCGTACTCCGTTGTTCGTTTGATTTTCCGGATGACCCTGTCTCCAAGGTCATCGAGGAAATCTGTTGTCTCCACCACGCGCATCGCCCGATTCATATCTTTGGCCAGGTCACACATTTCGTGTCCGGTGTTCTTCCTGGCTGGCTTGCGTGGTTTCGCGTACTCACATCTGGTGAGCACGGCCAGTTCCAGAGCTGGCGTGGAGATCGAATTTATTGTTCGCACTGTGCCCGTTGCCGGGGATCGATCTGCGAAGGTCCTGAGCTGTTAAAGAGCGTCGGGCCCTGGGGCCCTGGCGAGTCCCTGTTAGGTGACTCGATGGAGTGAACAATACCGATGGCATTATTATCAGTCAATACCGATGGCAATAATATTTTCCGAAGGCAATAAAAAACCCGCGCAGGGCGGGTTAATTTTTCACATTCCTGCGTTATCTGGCGTACATGCCCCACCAGAAGACGTGCCCAAGAATCGCTATCTGCTCGTCTTGCATCTGGCTGAAGCTGTATTCCTCATCAGGGTGATCGTCACGATTGAAGCTGCGTAGTCGAATCCCTTGAGGCAGCCTAAAAAGCTGTTTTACGCGGAGCTGGCCACTGTGGTTGATAGCGTAAAGGTCGCCGTCAATAACATCGCCCAGGGCCGTTTTGCCAAGGTCGACGCCAACCGTGGCGCCATCTCGAAGCACCGGCAGCATGCTGTTGCCTCGTACGGTTACGCATTTTGCGTGACCAAACTGGACGTTGTTTTCTCGAAGATTTTTCTTCTTGAATCGAAGGGTTTCCCCAATATCCTCTTGAATCACAAAGCGGCCGGAACCAGCAGCCAACTCAACCTCCCGCAAAAATGGGACCTCTACCTCATCGTCTCGAAGCGGAGTTTGCTCATCCCACTCATCTATATCGGTGAGCTCAGAAGCATTGGATGTGGAGTCTCGAAAATCGTCGTCGATGAGCCTTTTCACGGATGCCCGCGCTCGCAGGTCAGTAGCGAACCCAACCATATCGGATATCTGCCGGGCGAGGCGGGGGCTGAAATCCTCCACCGGCACATCCAATATTTTCGAGAACTCCGCAGCCACCGGTGCGTTGAGCGGGTTTACGCCGTTCAGGTAGTGGCTCACAGAGCTTTGATTCATATCGAGAGCGTGCGCGAGCTTTTCCTGGGTCAGACCCAGGTCGCGCTTCTTCGAATTGAATATCGCCTTGAGCTTATCCGACTCGGCTTTTCTTTCTGGGTCTAGGGCTTTCTTGGTCATTCGCGAATCTTATTCCCGCCAGTAATACTATCCAAATGCCAATGGCATTTACTTTGGCAAATGCCATAGGTAATATCTCGCCATGAGTAACCCATGGGAGAAGACCATGAATCGCGTTCACATCAAGGAATTCGCAAATCAGCTCGGCCAGACCGAAGCGGCGATCCTGCTCGGCATGACCCAGGGCGGCCTCAGTAAGGCCATCCGTGTGGGTCGCGACGTTTACGTAACCAAGCAGGACGACGGCACCTACACCGCCGAAGAAGTACGCCCATTCCCAAGCCAGTCGATCGCCAAGAAATCGGCTGCATAACCCTTTCGAACAACCAAGGAGCCTCACCAATGGCATACGACGACACACGCCACCTGAAAGACCGGGAGATCAAGTCCCGTTATGACGATGAAACCTACGAAGCGTTAAAGGCCGTGGCCCGCCTGCACAAGCTGCAGCTGGCCGTGTTCGTGCGCATGTGCGTCGAGGAGAAGTTGGAAAGCATCGTTGAACCGAATGCTACCGGTAAACACATGCAGGCCTGAAGGCCCTGAAGGAGGCTTACGTGCCTGAAACCACGATCTGCCACGGGATCGATGGGCGCCTCTACGAAAAGCTTGAACGGTTGGCAGCAGCGGAAGGCATGACGCCTGACGAGTACGCCGCAAAGCTTGGAGCAGAACGCTTTTTCGAGAAGACCAGGCCAAGAGGGGCCGGAAAAATCCGGCATCTACCAACGACACGGCGTGACCCGCCGAAGGCCGTATTAGGGCCTGAAAAAGGAGGGACTGATGAAGACCCGAATCCATAAACCCAAATCGCAGGCACAAAAAAGCCAGGTTCGCGGCCTGGCTTCTTTAACTGCATACAGCAAAATCATCTGTGAGGCCGATTATGCATACCTCTAACACCGATGTACAGGCCCTGAATAATCCCGCGCCACGTTTTTCTATTTCTGAAAACGTGGCGCGGACAATGTCGTCGCGAGAAATCGCCGATCTGACCGGCAAGCGGCACGACAACGTCAAGGCAGACATTCGCAACATGCTTGCCGACCTCAAAGAAGATGTCCTGACTTTTCAGGGTATCTATGTGGACGGAATGAACCGGCAGCAAACCGAATATCTGCTAGACCGGGAACACACTGACTGCCTTCTCACCGGCTACAGCGCGGCAATGCGCATGGCCGTTATCAAGCGCTGGCGAGAACTGGAAGGTGGCCGTGTCATTGCAACCCTCCCTGACTTCTCAAATCCGGCAGCGGCTGCCCGCGCGTGGGCGGACGAGGTAGAGCAGAAGCAGGCGGCTGAACAGGCCAGGCTACAGCTCTCTGTCGAGGTTCAGGCCCAAGCCACGAAGATTCACTCCCTGGAGAACCTGTTCAAGGAAGGGATGACCCACACCCAGTTCTGCAAGGGCCTCAATGGGGTCAACGTCATGCAGGTGGGGAATTACCTGGAAGGCCGCAACTGGCTCTACAACGAGAGCAAGTCCGGCACCCGTCACCGTGTGGGCTCGTACGCCCGCGACAAGTACATGACCGAGCACCAGGTGGAAGTCACCCCGCACGGCAAAGACCCATTCATCTCCTACACGCCGATCCTGCTGAAGAAGGGCGCCGCACGCCTGTACGACCTGTACCTGGCCGGCGATCTGCCCATGAAGAAGACCTGGGACGGCCTGTACACCCACGACAAAGCACTGAGGGCCGCGTAATGGCCGGGGATTGGATCAAAATGCGAATAGACCTTCAGACACACCCGAAAGTGTTCCGCATGGTGTCCGCATTGCAAGCGGACAGATTGCGGATTATCGGCGGACTGCATGTTGCGTGGAGCATCTTCGATACCCATTCCAGTGACGGAGTGCTGGTTGGTTACACCGTGGATGCGATGGATGCTGTAGTGGGCTGGCCAGGTTTCACGCAGGCGATGATCGACGTGGAGTGGGCTTCAGTTAATGACGGCGGAAGCCTCGTAATGCCTCGCTTTGACGAGCATAACGGAGCTAGCGCCAAGCGCCGCGCCAACGATGCTGAGCGCAAGCGCAACGACCGGAAAAACCCTGTCCGAAATTTGTCCGCTTCTGATGCGGACAGTTTGCGGACCAGAGAAGAGAAGAGAAGAGAAGAGAAGAAAGAGCAAGATCAAAAGCAAGGTGCTGGCGCACCGGCGAAGGCTGGCAAATTCGATCCTCTCACTGCCAAGCCGGTGAACGTGTCCGACAAGGCCTGGGCCGACTGGTGCCAGCACCGCAAGGAGATCCGTAAGCCGCTGACCGCCAAGAGCTGTGAGCAGCAGGCCAAGGCGCTGGCGGGCCATTCCGCCCCCGATCAGGTGTTGGCGACCTCGATCAGCAACGGCTGGACAGGAATTTTCCCGGACAAACTCTCTAGCAACGTCCACCAGTTCCCACAATCGCGCCACACCGGTTTCGCAGAGCGCGACTACACCGCAGGGCTGATTCAGCGTGAGGACGGTTCCTATGCGATCTGAGCCAGCAGAACAGACGTCGCCCGAGTTCCCGCCAGGCACTCGAATTCAGCCTGCCACCTGTGAGGCCCACGGCGACTTCGAGCAGAAGGTATTCCCTGTCCTGGGCAAGGAGCTGAAGAGCGCCTGCCCTGAGTGCAGCCGGATCACTCGCGAGAAGACCGAGGCCGCCGAGCAGGCCAGCAAGGCAATGGAGATTCGCATGGCGATGGAGCGCAAGCTCGGCGCCGCGCTGATCCCCAAGCGATTTGCGGGCAAAACTCTGGATGGGTACGTCGCCGCCACGTCAGAGCAGCGTAAAGCGCTGAACACCTGCCGCCGGTACGCCGCTGAGTTCAAGGAGATCGCCGAGGCCGGTCGCTGCCTGCTGCTGCTGGGCAAGCCCGGCACCGGCAAGACGCATCTGTCGGTCGCCATCGCCAACGAGATCATGGCCAGGTCGAGCGCCACGGCGGTGTACCGCACCATCGGGTCCGTGCTGCAAGCGATCCGAGCCACGTACGACCGCAGCAGCGACCAGAGCGAAAGCCAGATTCTCGCCAGCCTGATCAGCCCCTCGCTGCTCATTCTGGACGAGATAGGCGTCAGCAAGGAAAAGCCCAGCGACTTCGAGCTGACCACTCTGTTCGCAATCATCAACGGCCGATACGAGCAGATGCGCCCCACGGTGATCGTTTCCAACCTGGAAGCCAAGGCGCTGCCGGATGCCATTGGCGACCGCTGCATTGATCGGCTTCGGGAGGGCGGCGTGATCGTAATCCCGTTTGAGTGGGAATCGCAGCGCGGAAAGGAGGGTTTTTGACATGGCAGTTACCAGCATTCGATACAGCACCGCCCAGGCCAAGCCAAAGCCGCAGGCCGGGGACGAGCGCTTCCTGAAGGGGCGAGGCGTCCAGCAAATCCGCCAACAGCAGTACAGCAAAATGTACCGCGCCTACATGGTCAGCAACGGCCGCCCGGTATGGGAGTGGGTTGACAAGGGCAGCGAGCGAGATCGCACGTCTGAGGCGTGGCTCCAGGCGCGTAAGTTGGAGCGCATGGCGTTGATCGCAGAAGCAGCGGAGCAACGGACATGACCGACAAGATGCGTGAAGAGTTTGAGACCGCTGTTGCTTTGGAGGCTAAAGAGCCCGTGCTGGCGGTGTACCTGAGCCGACGTGACGACACCTACAGCACCAGCACCCTCCATTTCGCATGGTGGGCTTGGAAGGCCTCCCACGCGGCGCTGCTGAAAAAGCAAGTCAAGGAGCAAGAAGAGTTCCTTGACCACCTTGCCGACTTTGAGCAAGAGGACACTTTCCATGGCTGACCGCACCGAACTGAAGAGGCTAGCCGAGGCCTGCGGCAACCTGAATTGGCGTTTCCTGCAAGAGAATTGGACCGAGTACGCCATCCGTGACGATCACGGCTACATCGCGACAATGCGCGTGAAGAGCGCAAAACAGCCTGGTCCTGATTCGGATCGCGAGGTAAAGGCGAAATTCCTCGGCGCAATGACCCCGACCGTTGTGCTTGAACTGATCGCTGAAAACGATCGGTTCAAATCCGATCTTCGCGAAATGACCAAGTTCAAAGAGCACATGGTTGAGCTTCGCGAGACGCACGGGTTCGATAGCTGGTCCGCAGCTTTGGTCGAGGTTGACCGCCTCAAGGCCGAGAACGAGGCGCTGCGCAATGCCTTGGCCGAGTGCATCAACTCCTTGAAAGGGGAAATGCTCCAGAAGTTCGGCGGACAACTGCCGGAAGATATGCACCCTGTGATGCGCCGGGAATATGACCGAGATGTGGCGGAGTTGTACGGGTATCGCGCAGCCCTGGGCAAGGGAGACCAGTCATGACCGATATTCGCTACGAAGAATCCAAGCGGCAGTGGGCGGCATTTGTCCTTGAAGAGACATCTGTTTGGCCAAGCGATGAGCCACGACTCGTTGTCGAGTACACCGTGTTCGGCTTGGGCTGGGAGGAAAACGGAATCTACGGCGTTCGCGGAAAGGTCGGTATCGAGCAGCTCCAGAGCATCGAGAGCCAGTTGAAGGCCGACGAGGAAATCGGTGAGCAGCACCTCATGACCAAAGGCGAAGGCGACTACCTGCTGGCGGTGACCTACGACAGCGGCGAAACCGATGATTACGGGCGCGTTATTCACTCGCCTTACTGGGATGTGAGCGTGATTGGATTCCGCACCTTTGACGAAGTGATTTCCCAGCGCGTGGCAGGCAGTGGAGAGCAGCCATGACCGACAAGATCAGCGTCAACTGCCGTTCCATGCTCACCGAGGCCATCACCCGCATGTCCAAGATGTTCGAGGACAAGCACTTCGTGGTGGTGAGCCTTCGCCCGGGCAAAGACCGCACCCTGGACCAGAACCGCCTGTGGTTCGCGATGTACAAGCGTATCGCCGAGATGACCCAGCTGGGCGACCCGGCCGAGGCTCGCAAGTACTGCAAGCTGCACATCGGCGTGCAGATACTGCTGAACGAGGACGCCGGCTTCCAGGCCGAGTGGTACCGGGTAATGCGTCACCTGCCATACGAAACGAAGCTGGACATGATGGGCGAGTGCCACCTGTTCGGGCCTGACGGCTTTCCGGTGACCAGCCTGTTCAATCGGGCCCAGGGAATCGCCTACACCGACCGCATCGTCGCGCGCTTTGCTCCGCAGGGCGTGTACTTCTCTGACCTGCTTAGCCAGGAGGCAGCATGAAAAGTGGACATGAGCGCCCAGTGAACTCCTTGGCGGCAAGAGTGGTTTCGCGTGGTGAGTCATTCGAATATCGAGGGCTTGAGACTGAGGTTTGCTCATCCCTGCCTATCCCCATAAAGGAATTGCCCGAAGGCATGGAAAACCTCGTCGGTAGAAAATTCGGTCGATTGGTTGTGTCTGGATGGATTGGACAGGGTAAGGGTCGGTGGTCGTGCCGTTGCCAGTGCGGGAACTACGTTGTCCGCCGGTCGAAGGCTATTTGGCAAGCTGCGACGGATGCCTCATGCCAGCAGTGCTATCTGATGGCCGTTTCCAAGCGCAAGGAATTCATCCGCAGGACTGGGAAGCAGTGTGAGACTCGGGAGTTCCTTGTATGACCATCGAACGGAAGCCGGCTAAGCCGAAGAAGTGCCGCGTTGCTGCGTGCAGGGCCTCATTTATCCCTTCGCGCATGGCGCAGGCTGTTTGCAGTCCAGCGTGCGCTCTGATCGATGGGCAGCGTCATGCGCCGAAGGCCCGCAAGGCTCTGGATCAGATCGAGCGCGCCGATATCAAGGTCCGCAAGGAGAAGCTGAAGAGCAGGGCGGATCACCTACGGGAGGCCCAGGCTGCGGTGAACGAATACGTTCGCCTGCGTGATGCGCACATGCCTTGCATCAGCTGCGACTCCACGCCGAACGACAACGACCTCATGACCGGAAGCCGCTGGGACGCTGGGCATTACCGATCCGTGGGTGCCTGTCCGGAGCTGCGCTTCGAGCCGCTGAACATCCATCGCCAGTGTGTGAAGTGCAACCGCAACCTATCCGGCAATGCCGTGGAATACCGCATTCGCCTGGTCCAGCGCATCGGCGCCGAGAAGGTAGCCTGGCTGGAGGGCCTGCACCCGGCCTGCAAGTACACCGTGGAAGAGATCAAGGCCATCAAGGCCAAATACCGGGCAATGACCAGAGAACTGAAAAAGGGGCAGGCAGCATGAAGATCAATTCAGCGCGCCAGGCGTGGCATGACTGCAAATACAACCCGGCCCCTGGCCAGACCTCAGACGTAGTGCAGTTGGGTGTGGTGGTGCAGAGCACCGAGCGAGGGCCCACTGCAAACCACGCGGTGCACGGGGCACTGGCCGGGCATATCCAGTCTGCAATCGCCCGGCTACATCCGCAGATCCGCGTGTTCGGTGACTTCATGTACGCCGCCGAGCAGAGCGACGACATCCGAGAAGCGGCGGAAGAAGTCGTTTTCCTAGTGGTGCAGAATCGATCACCAAGGATGACGGCGGCTAAGCGCGAGAAACTGGAGTTTGTGGTGAAGGGGGTGATGCGCCGATACCGGCACATGCACCAGGGCGGACAGTCGGCCAACGAAGACCCGTGCGCCAACGCTGAGAAGTTCCGGGCCTGGATGTGGCAGTTCTACGGCGTGCGCCTGGAGTCGTGCAATTGGGAGCGGGACTGGGGTGGCGTTCTGCAGCTGATCTTCGAGTGCTGCGAGGATCTGGACCGCCGGGCATTGAGTCCCGTTGCAGCGGTGATTTATGAAATGCGCGAGGCCGTATGAGGGCCTATTGCGTTCCCGTGCGGCTCATGTCATGATTTCGCCACTGTTAGAGTTTTGCCTTCGGCAACTTAGGCGGTTGAGGCAGCTTGGGCCAACAGCAGCAACCAGGTAATGGAGTGGCTCCGCCAAAAAAATCGCCCGACTCGCATCCGCTATAGTGCGTATCGCCAACACCCTTAGGGGGAGGGGGCAAATTGCAGGTGAATCCCAAGGCTGATTGGGTTAAATGAGATTTCCAGGGGACGATAGAGGCAACCTGGTAAGCCGGAGATCAGCACCGGCCATCTGCACTTATTCCGAGCCCGGCCATCGCGCCGGGTTTTTTATTGCCTGAGTTTCACCTGTAGCCAGGACAGCCCTCGGGAAGGCCTGGACGTCGATAGCCGGATAGTGCGGCGTACGGAATCAACACCGGCAGCCCGCGCACTCTGACCTCACATGCTTGTGGAGTGGCGCGAGACAGGAAGGGCGCGATCGATGCATTGGGGCGTCGACACCTGGGTCGTCTTCGGCAGACAGCGCGGAAAGACGCGCGCACCTATTCAGGGCCTCGACATTGATCGGTGCCTTTTCGTTTTCGGCCCCGCCACACCCATTGCCCCGAGCTGGGAGTGCCGCCGGGGCTGATTCAATTTGCCGCTGCTCCCCAGCGTTTGGCCGACCACACCGGCCCTTTTATTCCTGGTGCCCCCTATGACAGAAGTGTCGCGCATTGCAGACAGCACCGCGTTCAAGGTCGCCGTGCCGATACTGCAAACAGTTCTGTCTGCTGCGGCGATAGGCGCCTTTGCATATGTGGTCAGCTCGCTTGGTTCGCTCCAGGTGCAGCTGGCCGCCTACCAAACCAATCAGGCCCTTATCGGCCAGAGGGTGGAATCGTTGGAGCGATCGAGGGAGTCGACCGACAAGTTCGTCGATTCCCTCCGCATCAACTCGCAACGGCAAGAGTTTCAAATCCAGCAGGTAGGTGACAGCCTGCGCGACCTGGTGAAGAACGGACGCCCAAAATGAGAATTTTGCTGATCGTGATATTCCTGATTGCCGGGTGCACGACCAAGCATGTTCCGCCACCCCAGATCACCTACACGGTATCCGGCCTCACTGCCTCCAACTGCGCCCCGTCCGACCGACTGGCTCGACAACTGCGAGAGGCCCTGAAGAGTCGCGATGAGTGGAAGCGATACGCCGAAAGACTGGAAAAACTCCCAGCAGCGAAGACACCAAATGACCCTAATCCCTGAATGGCGAAAGTTCTGGCGCATGACCAGTGTTCAACTGGCAATCATCGGCGTTGCCCTCAACGCGGCCGCCGCTGGCTGGTCTGCCTTCCAAGGCGCAGTAGACCCACTGATCTTCGCCTCGGTGAACATGATCCTCGGTATCGGGGTTGCGGTCGTCAGAGTGATCCAGCAGCCCAAGCTGCGCGACGGTGAGCCGAAGTGATCGCCCTGCTGAAGTTGGTACCGACCTGGGTGTGGATTGCCCTGGGGGTTGCCGTCGCATTCGGCATCATGGACATCCAGCTCCAGCGAGCCAAGTCAGATCTGGCTGAAGTGACCGGTGAGCGCGATACCGCGACCGCCAAAGCAAACTCGCTCAGCAAGACCCTGGCACTACAGCGCCAGGTCATCGACGACATCAACCGAGCTGCCGACAATGCCAAGACTCAAAACAAAAGCATCCAGGCTGCTGTTGTTGTCGCTGACGGTCGCGCTCGCAGCCTGCAGCAACAAATCACCGATCTCCTTGCCAGCCGACGCACCTGCACTGCCGAGGTTGCCAGCGGAAGCAAGGCAAGAGCCGATCTTACCGTTTTGCTTGCCGACCTGCGTAGAAGCGCTGACGAAACGGCGGGAAGCCTGGCAGAAGCGCTTGACCGAAGCAGAGTAGCCGGATTCGCGTGTGAGGCAGCATACGCCGCTGCGCAGAAGAACAGATAAGCCGCGCCACGATTTGGCGCATTCGAAAACGTGGCGCGGATAACTGACATGGCACTGACCCCAAAGCAGGAGGCCTTCTGCTTGGCCTACCTGAAGACGGGTAACGCCAGTGAGGCCTACAGGCAGGCATATAGCGCTGCCAACATGAAGCCTGAGACGATCAACAACAAGGCCAGCGATTTGCTCAAGAAGGGTGAGATTGGGGTGAGGCTTGAACAGCTCAACCAATCAGCTGTTACCGACTCGGTAATGACCCGTCAGCGCGCCCTGGAGCGCCTCAGCCTGATTGCCGAGACATCCATTACCGACATCCTTGAGTTCGACCAGCGCGAGATTGACGGGCCTGAGGGGCCTGTCACTGAAACCATCTGGCGTATGAAGGACAGTGTCGAGATCCCTGACGTGGCAGCGGCAACCATCAAGTCGGTGACCATGACCAAGTTCGGGCCGAAGATCGAGATGTACGACCGCCTGGGCGCAATTCAGCAGCTCGCCCGGATGCAGGGTTGGGAGTCGGCGCAGAAGCACGACCACACCAGCAGCGATGGCAGCATGAGCCCCAAAGGGAAGTCGCTGGACGACTTCTACACTGGCGATGTACCAGCTTAACCCGAACCTTCGTGAGTTTTGGCGGATCAGGAAGCCGTACAAGCTTCTGAAGGGTGGGCGATTCTCGTCGAAGACCCAAGACGCGGGCGGCATGGCTGCCTTCCTGGCTCGCAACTACACGGTGAAGTTCCTCTGCATTCGCCAGTTCCAGAACCGCATCGCCGACTCGGTGTACACGGTCATCAAGGAAAAGATCAGCCAGGCCGGATGGACGGACGAGTTTGATATCGGCGTGTCGTCGATCAAGCACCGCAAGACCGGCTCGGAGTTCCTGTTCTACGGTATCGCGCGGAACCTGAACGACATCAAGGGTACTGAGGGCGTCGACATCTGCTGGATCGAGGAGGGCGAAGGCCTCACCGAAGACCAGTGGAAAGTCATCGACCCGACAATCCGTAAGCAGGGTTCGGAGATCTGGATTCTGTGGAACCCGGACCTGATGACCGACTTTGTCCAGGCAAAGCTACCAAAGCTGCTGGGCGACGATTGCGTCATCAAGCACATCAACTACGCCGACAACCCCTTCCTTTCCGATACCGCTCGCTCCAAGGCTGAGCGGTTGAAGGAGGCGGACGAAGAGTCCTACAACCACATCTACCTGGGGCAGCCCAGGACCAACGACGACGCGGCGGTCATCAAGTTCTCCTGGGTGGAGGCGTGCGTCAACGCGCACCTGAAGCTGGGAATGAGCTTGTCCGGCGCCAAGGCGGTTGGCTACGACGTGGCGGACAGCGGTGACGACAGCAATGCCTGCGCCATGTTTGACGGAGCGATCTGCTTTGACATGGATGACTGGAAGGCCGGTGAAGACGAGCTGAACGAGTCGGCTATGCGTGCGTGGTCTCACGTGCGCGGCGGGCGACTGATCTACGACAGCATCGGCAACGGCGCTCACGTGGGTTCCACCCTGAAGGCAGCACGCATTCATGGCGGGTACTTCAAGTTCAACGCCGCCGGCGCCATCGTCAATCCTGAAAAGGAATACGCGCCCAAGATCAAGAACAAGGACAAGTTCGAGAACCTGAAGGCCCAGGCCTGGCAGGACGTGGCCGACCGCATGCGCAACACGTTCAACGCGGTCACGAAGGGACACAAGTTCAAGGCGTCCGACCTGATCAGCATTTCCGGCGACCTGCGGAAGATCGAGCAACTCAAGCTCGAGCTGTCCACTCCACGCAAGCGCTACAGCAAGCGCGGGCTGGATATGGTTGAGACCAAGGATGAACTGGCCCGGCGCAGTGTCGCGTCCCCCAACTTGGCTGATGCGTTCGTGATGGGCGCATGTCCGCACCTGGTAGCCAATTCGAGACCAATCCGCGACCTCCTATAACCCAATCGGTGACCCCATGAGCAAGAAGGGCTTAGTGCCAGCAGACAAAAAGCTGGGCAAGGCCCTTGTGCGGGCCGCTCAGAAGTACGAGGCGCAGATCAAGTCGTCGAGTGATGGCTTGGTGAACGTCGTTTCGGGCCTGGGCACCCAGAAGGCCAAGCGCTCACACAACCAGTTCCAGTACGGGTTCCTGAACGACTTCCAGCAGCTGGATGCTGCATACCAGACCAGCTGGCTTGCCCGGGCGATCGTGGACTACCCGGCCGAGGACATGACCCGCGAGTGGCGCACCCTCAAGTGCGACGACGCGGACGTGATCCGGGCCGAGGAAGACCGCTTGAACCTGCCTGCAATGGTGAGCGAGGCAACAAGCTGGGCGCGACTGTACGGTGGCGCCGGCATCCTCATGCTGACCAATCAGGACCTGACCAAGCCGCTCAAGCCGGAGAAGATCAAGAAGGGCGACCTCTACCGCCTGTTGGTCATTGACCGCTTCGACATGACGGCAATGGACCTGAACCAAACCAACATCCTGGCTGCGAACTACTTGCAGCCGGAGTTCTACACCATCGCCGCCGGCGCCCAGATGATCCACTGGACGCACTTCGCCCGGTTCGCCGGTGCCAAGCTGCCACGGCGCCAGCGCGCGCAGACGCAGGGCTGGGGCGACTCAGAGCTGCGCAAGTGCCTCGACGACGTGATGGACATCGTTGCCAGCAAGGACGGCATTGCCGAGCTGATGCAGGAAGCGAACGTCGACATCATCAAGCGCGAAGGCCTCTCGGATGAGCTGGCAAGCGATCAGGACGACGCCATTACGGCGCGGTACGCCCTGTTCAGCATGATGAAGTCCTCGATCAATCTGGCGCTGCTGGATGGTGAAGAGACCTATGACCGCAAGACCCTGGACCTGTCCGGGGTTGCGCCGGTGCTCGACCTGCTGATGACCTGGCTCAGCGGTGCGGCTGATATCCCTGGCACCCGTCTGTTTGGTGAGGCTGCAAAAGGCCTCAGCAATGGCGGCGAAGGGGACATGAACAACTACCACAACTCCCTGTCTTCGAAGCGCCTGGTTCAGATTGACCCAGGCCTTCGCCAGATCGACGAAGTACTGGTGCGTTCAGCCACTGGCAAGTGGAATGACGATTTCAACTACGTATGGAACCCATTCCAGCAACCGGATGCTGTTCAGATCGCCCAGGCGAACAAGGCCAAGGCCGAGACCGACATCCTCTACAAAGACGGCGGGATCGTCACCACCAGCCAAATCCAGCGCCGCCTGCAGGCCGAAGAGCTCTACCAGTTCGACGACGAGAAGATCGAAGCGCTGGAGGATGACGAGGACCTGACGATGTTCAATGACCCGGTGGATGACGATGACGATAAGCCAGCTTAAACGTAAGTTGGGCCTGCCGTTCAATCACAACCCGACGTTCGAGCAGATGCGCGCTCACGGTATTGATCCGCCAAGGCGGCCACCGATCGCGCCCAGGGCGCCCCCACCGTACCGAGAGGCTGATCCATGGACATGATCGGCATCCAGTACAACGCCAAGCTGCAGCGTCTGGTGAAGCAGGTCAAGGCGTCGATCAGCAAGGAGATCATGCCGCTCGTTCGCCAGTTGGCGCCGGAGTACACCCAGGACGCGGTGGTAACGACTGATGCTTGGTCCGATCTGATCCTAAGCACGATGGGCCGCCTCATCCAAAGGTGGCAGTCGGAGCATTTCGGCTCGGGCGCCGGGCGTATCGCCGCAGACTTCGTGCAGGCCGCCCTGAAGAAGTCCGAGCGGGACATGAAGCGCTCGGTCGGCATCGACGTATTCAGTGGCAGCAAGGTGCTTCAGGACTATCTGAAGGCCTCTGCGCAACAGAACGTCCAGCTGATCAAGTCCATCCCTGGCAAGTACCTGGAAGAGGTGCAGACGCAGGTGATGGCGAACATGCGCGCCGGCATGCGGCCCAGCTACATCGAGAAGGCGTTGCAAGAGCAGTACGGCGTGACGCAGCGCCGAGCCAAGATGATCGCCCGCGACCAAACCTCAAAGATCCAAGGCGAGCTGGCAGAGAAGCAGCAGACGACCGCCGGCTTTGAGTACTTCCAGTGGGTTGATGCCGATGATGAGCGCGTCCGCACCAGGCACCGCGCCATCGACGAGAAGGTCACCGCATACGGGAAGGGCATCTACCGCTGGGACAACCTCCCGTTGAGCGACAAGGGCGTTCCGATCAAGCCGGGATCCGACTATCAGTGCCGCTGCATCGCGCGCCCAGTGAGCGCACGCGAGGTCAAGGCCAACCAGGACGCAGGTCGCACAGCGCCGGGCGTCTACCGATAATTCATCCAATCCGCGAGGCCGCAACATGAAGTGCACGGTTTTCGACCGGGCTGGGTATCGCATCACCCAGCGAGAGTACACCGACGAGGGGTTCCTCAAGGTGCCGGGCCGGGTAGCCCGCACCGGGATTCAGGAGTACCTGGCTCGCGAGCTTGGCCTCGATGGCGACCCAATGAGGGTTGTTCGCGTGTATCGCCCCGAGGAAGAGGTGTTCGCCGACGCGTCGCTGAGCACCTACGACGCCTCGGCGGTCACCAACAACCATCCGCACGGACTTGTCACTGCGGCGAACTACAAAGGCCTGACGGTCGGTGTTGTGCGCGGCTCAGGGCGGCGCGATGGCGACTTCGTGGTCTGCGACCTGATCGTCAAGGACAAGGCGACCATCGACGACATCACGTCCGGCAAGTGCGAGCTATCGGCCGGATACACCGCCGTCTACGACGACACTCCAGGGGTGACCGACGACGGCCAGGAATACCACTACATCCAGCGTGACATCAGGATCAACCACGTTGCCGTTGTAGACCGAGCAAGGGCTGGCGCTAACGCCCGCTTTTTTGACCACAACCCAGGAGGCAACACAATGCCTGTACTTATCACCACCGATAGCGGGCGCAGCGTTGATGTTGCTGATCCTGCGAACGCCCAAGTGGTCGCCGACTCGTTCGACCGATTGCTGAAGCGTGCCACCGATGCGGAATCCAAGGCTGATAAGGCCCAGGCGACCGCTGACAAGGCTGCAGAAGACCTGGCCGAGGCCCGCACGGCTTCGAGCGACGAGGCGATCAATGCTCGCGTCGTACTGATCGGCAATACCCAGGCCCTGGCGCGCAAGGTCGCAGGCGACGGGTTCACCTGCGACAGCCTCGACGTGATCGAGATAAAGCGCGCCGCCCTGGCCGTGGCCCTGCCGAAGCGTGACTGGTCGGACAAGTCCGCCGGCTACGTTGAGTGCGCCTTCGACGCCGAGTCCGACAAGGATGAGGACGAAGACGACGACAAGGACGAGAGCGGCAAGAAGAAGGTCAAGTCGCCAACCGGTGACACCGCGGCGCTCTTCGCTCAGTTCGTGCAGCTGGCGCAGGACGGTGCAAAAAACACCACGACTGCCGACGCCGCACCGACCCCTTACCAGGCCCACAAGAAAAGCTTGTCCGGCGCCCACAAACAGAAAGGAGCCTAACCATGCCAGTTCAAGGTGGTAACGCAATCAACCACGGCGTCGCATACGCGGGCATGGTCGCTGATGGCGAAGTGTCCAACGGCGTCTCCAAACTCAACAAGGGCGCTGCGAACATCGCCTACGGCCTGGGTGTTGCTAGTGATGGTGACGACGGTGCCAAGCTGCCAACGTCAGCTTCCACTGCTGCCAACTTCATCGGCGTGGTTCGTCGCGAATTGAATCGTGCCTACACCACTACCGACGTATTCGGTGCGGTGGCCAAGCGCGACATGACCGTCGAGACCATGGCGCCTATCTGGGTTACCGCCCGCGTGGCTGTTGCCAAGGATGATCCGGTGTACTGGGTTGTCGGCGACGGCACCGGAACCAACCAGGGCCAGTTCTCCAACGTGGTCGGCGCTGCCGCCACTCTGGCAGTCCTGATCCCGAACGCCAAATGGGTCAGCACGGCCGGCGCCGGCGCACTGGCTAAAATTTCTCTGAAGGTCGGGGGCTAATCGACATGACTCAGCTTAAGAAAATCGTCGTAGCCATCGATGCTGCTATCGCGCAACAGATCGGCCGTGACGCTCACCAAGTGACCTTTATTGACGGCCTTCCGACTCTCGACGATGGCCTGGCGTTCTATATCAGCCAGTTGGCAAACCTGGAATCTCGTATCTACGAGGCCAAGTATGCCGCGATCAACTACATGGAGTTGATCCCTGTTGACACCTCGCTTCCTGAATGGGTAGACGAGTGGAATTACATCAGCTACGACGGCGTGACCATCGGAAAATTCATCGGCGCCAGCGCTGACGACCTGCCTGATGTAACCATCAACGCGAACAAATCCAGCGTGCCAATCGGCTACGCTGGTAACAAGTACAGCTACAGCCTGGACGAACTGCGCAAATCGCAACAACTGCGCATTCCTCTGGACACCACCAAGGCGCGCCTGGCCTTCCGTGGTGCCCAAGAGCACACCCAGCGCGTGGCGTACTTCGGCGATGCTGCTCGCGGCATGACTGGCCTGTTCAACAACCCGAACTTGGCGCTCTCGAACTCGACGCTGGACTGGTACAACGCTGCCACCACCGGTGACCAGATCGTCGCGGACCTGAACAAGATCCTGGTTGATGGCTACATCAACTCGGCGACCGTTCACCTGTTCGATACCGTGATCCTTGATGCTGCCCGTTTCGCGTTCATCTCGAACAAGCGGATGGGCACCATCACCGACAAGACGATCCTCGAGTACTTCCGCACCAACAACCAGTTCACCGCGCTGACCGGTCGCCCGATCAACATCTTCAGCCGCCTGCAACTGTCCGCTGCCCAGCTGGCCGCCGCCGGCGTGTCAAACGGCAACAAGGACCGCATCGTCGCTTACGAGCTGAACGACGAGAACCTGGGTATGCAGGTGCCGATCCCGTGGCGCTCCCTGGCTCCGCAGTTCCACAACCTCACGGTCAGCGTGCCGTGCGAATACAAGTTGTCTGGCGTGGAATTCCGCTACCCGTTCTCTGGCGCTTACCGCGACCAGTTCTAACCAGCCGTTCCACGGCCGCCTCCGCTATGCCCGGGGCGGCGGCCAATGACTCCGGGCGAGGATTCGACATGTTCCTGAAGAACGAAGCAGCACGACTGATCACCATCAACCACCTGGTGGACGACAAAGAAACCAGCTACCCGATCCTGCCTGGCGAAAACCCGGCGGTCGAAGTGCCGGATGCGGTCGCAAAGATCGATTTCGTCAAGGCTCTGCTCAAGAACGGCGACCTGCGCCGCGTTGGCGCTGATGAGTTGGAAGGCGACGACGATGACGAAGGCGACGACATCGAAGCTCTGCGTGAACAGGCTGGCCGAGCTGGCGTAAAGGTCAACAAGACCTGGGGCAAGGCTCGCTTGCTGGAAGAAATCGCCAAGGCCTCGAAGGCCGAGTGACACCCGGGCGCCAGGCGCCCACTTATTCATAACGAGGTCGACGACATGAGCATAAAAGCAGCTGTTGACGGTGACGTGGCAGTTATCACTGGCCCCGGCTTTGAGTTCAAAAAGGTCGGCGACCTCCAAAGCTTCACGCAGCGAGGGAAGATCCCCTCAATTCGCGCGGCGAAAGTTGTATGCAAACTGCTGACCAGTCGCCGAGGGGAATAACGTGGTTATCACCCCTGAGATGATCGCGGCTTTCCGCAGCAATCCTGTGTTTAAGGCGTTCGCCGACCCGGTGAAGTGGCCCGACGAATACATCGTTGAGGCCCTTTGCGAGGCCGGCACCGAGACTGGCTCAAGCCGTTGGGGCGCCCTCGAGCTGACCTGCGACAACTTCAAGTGGCGCGGCATGCAGTACTTCGCGGCGCATTGGCTGGCGACAAACTTTGCCACGCTCGGCGCCGGCGGCACGCCAAACTCAGAGGCACGCCTCAACGTGGCCCAGAAGTCAGTCGGTGATGAATCGATCGCCTACCGCGTGCCGCAGATGATGGACGCCGGCACCGACTGGCTGACCTACACCAACTACGGCCAGCAGTTCTACAGGCTCAAGAAGCGCGCCGGGATGGGCGCCAAGGCGGTCTGAATGATCGATTTAACGCTGATTGGCTTTCAGGAACTGCAGGACGAGTTGGCAAAGGAACTCAGCGCTCTAAAGTCGAACAAGGTTGTCCTGATCGGCATCCACGAAGAGGCCGGCAACGTCGAGTCGGATGATCTGACAATGGCCAGCCTCGGTGCGATCAACGAGTTCGGCGCCAACATCAAGCACCCGGGCGGAACATCCTACGGCTATGCCAGCAAGGCTGCAGCCGACCGTGATGAGGTCCGATTCCTGAAGACAGGGAAGGGCTACATGGAGCTGGGCAAGACGCCGGCCCATGATATCAAGATTCCAGCACGCCCATGGCTCGAGCCAGGTGTTGCGAAAGCCACGCCCGAGGTGTTGCTAACCATACAGGACGGCATGGAGGCCGGGCTATCTATGGATCAGATCCTGGAGATGGTCGGCCTCGTAGCGGCGGGTGCGGTGAAGGTCTACATGACCGAGCTGAAAACGCCACCGAACGCCGCATCAACCATTCGCAAGAAGAAGAGTTCTAACCCCCTCATTGATACCGGCGCGCTGCGCCAGTCGATCACGCACAAAGTGTCTATCGGTCCTGCATCGGAGGGTCTTGAATGAGCCTGAACATGGAGGGCCAGATCGACCTGGTGTTTGTCAGTGTCGAGGCCAGTCGAACGGTCGACGTAGGTGGTCAGTGGGTAGACGGCATCTGGACGCCGGGCGCGCCACAGACGAGCCCGTACGTCGTAAATATCCAGCCAGCCAGTGATCGAGAGGTCGACTTCATCCGCCAAGGCGGCGAGAGAATCACCGACGTCCGACGGATATACATCAACCAGGGCGAGATGCAGCTGATCGACCAGACCGGTACCTGGGCGTTCTTGGGGCAACAGTGGAAGGCCGTCAAGTGCGATAACCGGTACTGGCGCAACTACTGCAAAGTCCTCGTCATGCGCATCGACAACCAGTCAGGTGGCCCAGCATGACCAACGAAGAACTGTTCAAGAAGCTTCGACCGATAGTGATGCTAGCAACCGGCGTGCCTGAATGCCTGCTAGCAGATCAGGCAGGCCCCGGAAGCATGCCTGCGCCTACGGGCGCGTACGCAACGATCACGCCACGGCAGTCCATCAGCGAGCGCGGCCAGGCAAACATCGTCTCTCGCGACATACCTGGCAACCAGGTTGAAGTCGATGTCCGGGCGCAGATCATGTGTTCCTGCAGCGTCGACTTCTACCGAGGCGAGGCAATCATGTACGCCGAGCGCCTGAAGCAGGCCAACAAGCGGCCGGACATCAGCATGATGTTGTTCAAGTCAAAGATTGGCTGGAACAGCACGGACGCCGTGAACAACCTAACCAGTCTGCAGTCGGCCAACTTCGAGCAGCGGGCACAGATCACCATCCGCCTGATGTACGAAACCAGCAGCTTGCCGGTGGTGAACAACATCCTGAGCGTCGAAGTGGCGCTTCAGAACGAGAAGGCCAGGGTGCTTGACACCTTCACCGTGGAATTCGACCCCACATAACCCATTGGAGCTAGCACAGTGAGCTATCCAGCTACCAACATCATCCGGATTAATGCCCGGATCAGCCCGGCAGGCCTGGGCAATGCGAACTTTGCCAGCGCCATGCTGTTCGCTCCGCAGCTTGAGCTGCCGGTGGGCTTCGCGCCGGACACGTACCGGACGTATTTCACGCTGGTCGCGCTGTCTGAGGACTTCGCCGACACCACTGAGACCTACAAGGCGGCCCAGCGCTGGCTTGGCGGCACGCCAGCCACTCGCGAACTTAAGGTGTATGGCGTAGCCACCGACGATGCGACCCGGGCGGCGACGCTGAATAAGGCCCGGAACTTGCTCTGGTGGTACTGGACCATGTGGACTGCGCCGATCCTGGCGGTGAAGGCTGATGTACTGGCTATCGCCCAGTGGTGCGAAGACAACGCCAGCATGTTCATCGACAACCAGACAGGCGCATCGGCTACAGAGATTCGTGACCCTGCTGATGTCGATGATATCGCCACTCAGTTGACCACAGCAGGCTTCCGCCATGTCTACACCGCTGCTCACGCGACTGACGCCTACGCAGGCTCGGCCCTGGCAAAGCATTTCGCCGCTGTTAACTACAGTGCCGACAACTCGACCATCACCGGTGAGTTCAAAAAGTCGCCTGGCGTGCCTGCCGAATCACTGACTGGTACCGCGTATTCTGCAATGCAAAGCGCTACGAAAAAGGCTGTTTTTTACACCGTGGTAGACAACCAGGGCTCTGTTGACTCTGGCCGCTGGCTGAACACCATGACGCACAGCACCTACGGCGAATTTATCGACGATGTGGTGAACCTGGATGCGTATATCAATGGCTTAACCACGGCCCTCTACAACGCCAATGCTAATCAGCCTACCAAGTTGCGACAAACACCACCTGGCGAGGCTGTTTTGATCGGGGCTGCAAGAGCGTTCTCGCAGGGTTACATCGGCAATGGATATCTCGGCCCGCGCAACTACATCGATCCGGACGACGGGCTCGAGAAGTACACCATCGGTTTCGAGATTCTGACCAAGCCCGAGGATATCCTCGACTTGTCGGACGCTGACCGTAACGCACGAAAGGCCGCACCGCTTCGCATCCGCCTGTTCCGCGCCGGCGCAATCCATGTGGTTGACGTTGATCTTGACGTTTATTAATAGGTGATCTGAATGTCCCTGAATAATTTCTCAAATGACCTGACAGTCGTCACCATCAATGGCCGGCAGATCCAGGACTGGGGCGAAACCGCTACCCCGTACACGGATGCGCCGATCGACCCTCGCAGCCAGTTGCGCCGGGGGCAGGGTGGTAACGCCGTCCGCCTCGATCGTCAAAACCCTGGCCGCGAGGTGAACGTCTACCTCAACCCGGGCTCGTCCGACTCGGCATACGTGCAGGGCTTGCTGAACTCGAACGCGAACATCACGCTGACCTTCACCCAGATCGGTACGCTGGAAACGGCACTGGGCTCTGAAGGCGTGATCGTGAACGACGGCCAGCGCGGGCGGGCCGGCTCAACCATCACGGACGACCAGTTCACGATGCAATTCAATATCTGGGAAGCAACAAGGGGCTGATAGATGAGCGTGAAACCATTCACCATTGGCGGTGTGCAGTACAACGCCGCCATGGCCAGCGCTGTTGATCAGGACCGCCTGATGTCCCTATTGTCCGGCGCCGTGTTGGAGCGGTTCGCCACGGCCGCGCAGGCGGGTATTGAGGTCGATGACCAGGTGCTCTGTTCGATGTTCATGTCGATGCGCCAGGACGTGAAGGCTCAGGTCGTGCAGATCCTCATGACCCGGGTATTCATCAACGGCACCGAGCGCGCGGTCACCGTGGCCGACTTCGGCGGCAAGATGGTGCAGTACAACCAACTGCTGGCCGAGCTGCTGCGCTGGAACCTCTCCGATTTTTTCGACTGGCTGCCAAGCGGCGCAAAAAGCCCAGGGCAGCCGGGCGCGGAAAGCGCAGCGCAGTAAATTGGTTCCTGATGCGCCCCTGTGTCGGGATTGTTGGCGTGTGCCCGCCGCTGTGCACCTGGGCGCAACTTGAAGACGGAACCCACTCCCTAGCCAGCGTCGAGCGCTTTAACCAAGCCATGGACGAACTGTGGGAACAAAAAGAGGCAATCACGAATGGCCAGTAAGGTTCTAAAGTCATTCCTGATCGGCATAGGTTGGGACACCAAAGCCCTGGAGGCGGGCGACAAGAAGATCAACACCAGCCTTGGCAACATAAAGTCTGGGGCGCTCAGTATTTCTGCCGCATTGGTTGGTGCTTTTGGCTTTTCTGCAAGCGCGATCATCGGCGTATCAGATCGCGTCGACAAGTTAGCCATGTCCACGCAGAACCTGCGCACCTCAATGAATGCGGTGTACAGCTTCGGTAGCGCTGTAAAGCTGATGGGCGGCGAAGCATCAGAGGCTCTGGATACCATAAAAGGATTCGAGGAGATCCAGAACAACCTGCGACTCAAGGGCGAAGCTGGCCCGATCAACGATTTGGCAATGGCTGGCATCGATGTAAGTTCTCTATACGAAACGAACACCGGCGAAGAATTCATGCGCGCGCTGTCGGGCATGATTCCAAAGCTGAATGAGGGGCAGCGGTCCGTAGTTCAAAACTCACTCGGCCTGTCGGACGGTGTTTTCCGCTCGCTCGCCGGTGGAGTAGATCAGCTCGACGCAACTATGAAGCGGGCCAGCGCGCTGACTGGCAGCGTTGATCAGCTTGTCGATAACAGTCGCAAGCTTGCAGACAACACGGCCCAGCTCGGACTGATAATCGAAGGTGTCAAGAACGAACTGGCAGAGAAATTCCTTCCCAGTCTGGTGGGCGCTACCGAAGGGCTGAACAACTTCCTCAAGCAGTACCGGCCTGAGATCAGCAAGGGCATCGACGCTCTGGCAGAAAACCCACAAGCCACGGCAGGCGTAGGGATTGGAGCTTCCTCAGTGGTCGCCGGGGCTGGGCTTTCCAAGATCGGCTTGAGCGGCATCGGTGGGGCGCTGAAAGGTGCCGGACAGATCGGCATGGCAATCAGCCTTGCCGACCTCATGACGCCCTACATTGACCCGATGTTCGACAAGATCTTCGGCGTGGATCGGGCCGCTCCGGAGGTTTATTCCGGGAAAATTCAACGATCTCAGGAGGATATCGACTACCTGGACCACAGGGATAGGTCCGCATCAGACAGCATGCCGCCTACCAGCGGAACCACTCCGGACGAGGATCGCCAGGCCTCGGCCGAGGCTCTCGCCGGCGTGCTGGCCCGTACGCCGATCAACGTGAAAAACCAGCTAGGCATCACGCTTGAGCTCGACGGCCAGGCCCTGGAAGCCAAGATTAACCAGGTCAACGAGCGCCAAAACTACGAAACGCTGGGTGACCTGAAGACCACAACGGAGCGATAGCCGTGAGCATCATCAACATCTTCACGCGCAAAGCCCCGACAATTGCCGGGTACTCGTTCGACGCAGTGCTGGAGGACACATTCGAAGCGACGGTGACGATCACCTCATTCCCCATTGAGTCAGGCGTAAGGATCGCGGATCACCGAATCCTCAACCCATTCAAGTGGACCATGACCGGCGCAATCAGCAACAACCCGGTCAAGGTTCAGCTGACGGACTTCCTTGGCGGCGCGCTTTCCAACCTGACCGACAACCCCATCGTATCCACGGTAGCTGGCTTATCTGCTGGCTGGTTGGCCGGGAGCGATGAGACGCGTGCTAGTACCACGCTCGACTTCCTGATCTGGCTGATGAAGTCGTACGACCCGTTCGACATCGACGCCGGCGACATACTGCTGAAGAACATGGCTATCACGCGCCTGTCCAGGACCAAGGAGCCACGTAACGAGGGCGGCCTGGAGTTCATCGTGGAGATGCAGGAAGTCATTGAGCTAGACCGCATACAGCGGGACTACCAGTGCACGCCGGATCAACTGCGCGACGGGGACCCGTCAAAGTCGGCGCTGACCCGCGCCATCAATCGCGGCCAGGCAATTGCCAAAGAAGCATCCGACAGCGTTTCGAAGTCGGTAAATGGAATCCTTGACGGAGTCGTCTGATGTACACCATCCCGCTGCGCGCCGGTGCCGCCAACGCTCACCAGCGTTTTGGTGTACAGCTCGGTGACAACCTGATCGACTTTGAAATTGACTTCATTTCCTACCTGGATGTGCCGGCCTGGTCCATGAACCTGCTACGTGACGGCAGCCGCATCGTGGCCGGTGCAATGCTTGAGCCTGGCAGCGACATCATCCAGAGCTACAGATCCGGCATAGGTCAGATGGTTTTCACCGGCAAAGACGTGACCCTGGACAACCTGGGCATCGATAACTTCCTCGTCTGGATACCTCCACTGGTGGAAACATGAGAGAGCGTGTTTGGTCGATTGACGTGAACGGCCAGCCCTACATTGGGCTCCAGTCCGGTCGCCGGCAGTTCCGCATCCAGTTCAACATCGATATTTCGCCAGGTGATGCGCTGTCGTTCGCCGACATCCGCCTCTACAACATGAACAAGGGCTCAGCGATCGCGCAACGGTCAAGTATCGTGCTGCGTGCTGGCTACAACGACAACGTCGACGCGATATTTACTGGCTTTGTCACCAACACCTTGCGGGAGCGGGAGCCAGGCGCTCCGGAGATCATCACCAGGCTGATCTGCCGATCAGGGCAGCCGGCGGTTGACCGAGCATCTGCCCAGCTTTCGTTCGGCATTGGCACCAGGGTGGAGGAAGTGATCCGCGCCCTGGCCGCCGCATGGCCTCTGCCGATCGATATCGACAACGCTCAGTTTGCCGACGCTAAGCCGCTATCTTCTGGCCTGGTGGTGGACGGCGATATCCCGCAAGCCATGACCGACCTGGCATACGCCTACAAATTTGAATGGATGCAGGACCGCGGGCGGATTGTCGTCACGAAGCCGAATATGCCGCGCACCACAACTATGGTGAGGGTGGACCAGTTCAGCGGAATGATCGGCATCCCGGAGGTCTCACGCGGGCCTGACGGCCTTGGCGTGTTTGTTGCGGTTCAGCTCAATCCAGCGCTGCGTATCAACGGCAAGATCAACGTAGAGAGCGAGTTCGCGACCTTCAACACCGGCAACCTCTTCGTGTCCGAACTGAGCGGTGACGCCAGCGCCAACGGCGAGTACAACATTTTCGCCATGAAGCACTCTGGCGATTCTGGGCCGGAGGGACATTGGAAAACCGAAATCGACGGCCTGCGCGCTGGCACCACTCCTGCGGCGAATGAGACCGCAACCCCGCAAAACGGCAAGTTGATCTGGGGCGCAAGGGTTGACCAGGCGTTCCGCGTCAAGGTTCGCGAGATATGTGACCGGCTCTCCTTCGACCCGAACTGGCTCATGGCCGTTATGGGGTTCGAGACGGGCTACACGTTTAGCCCTGCCGCAAGAAACCCAGGCAGCACCGCTACTGGCCTCATCCAGTTTCTGGAGGCCTCCGCGCGCGCCGTCGGCACATCCACTGCCCAGCTTGCACGGATGACGGCAGTCCGCCAGCTCGACTATGTGGAGGCGTACTACAAGCCTTACTCAGGGCGTATCCGGAACCTCGGTGACGCTTACCTGGCAGTGCTTTGGCCGGCGGCAGTGGGGCGCCCGGATTCGTACGTGATGTGGGAGCGGGATAGCGGCCCATACCAGCGCGAGTACGCGGCCAACTCTGGCCTGGACGTAAACCGCAACGGGGTTATCACCCGCGGCGAGGCCGTCGCATCCGTTAACACCTCCTACATGCGCGGGCAGCAGTTCGTGCGATGACCACTTAACCAGGCCCGCCCCACGGGTTCACCGAATCCGAGGTAGGCATGCTTGAGTCAGAAGGCCGCGCAAAGCAGACGAAGCTGATCCGCGACTCTGTCCGGGAGATCCTGAAGGGGGTCTGCACATCGCTGCCGGGCCACGTCTTGACGTTTGACCCGGTCAAGCAACTCGCCCAGGTGCAGCCCGGAATAGCACGCGTCGACATCAACGGCGCCGAGTTCACCATTCCCCCGATCATCGAGGTGCCGGTCTACTTCCCCGGCGGTGACTACTGCGTCGAGTACCAGATCGATTCTGGTTGTGAGGGCGACATCCTGTTCTCCCAACGCTGCATTGATGGCTGGGTGCAGAGCGGTGGGGTGGCCGCCAACCCGATCGGGCGCTTCCACAACATGCAGGACGCCATGTTCTTGCCGGGATTCAGATCACAGCCAAACGTATTGCCGGGATTCCAGAACAACGGCGTGCGTATGCGCAACCGGGCAGGCACGCAGTTCGTTTGGCTGAAGAACGACAACAGCATCTCCATGGACAACGGGGTCGCCAGGTTCAACGTTCTGGCCGATGGCACAACCCTGATGCAGAACGGCGCCGGCAGCTTCCAGTTGCTGGCAGACGGTTCGTTCCTGATTAACGGGCTGAAGATCACGGCTGACGGTGATGTGATCACAGCTACCGGCATATCTCTCACAAACCACAGAACGTCCGGTGTTACGCCTGGGTCTGGAACAAGTGGAGCGCCAGTTATATGACCGTACGCAGACTGGACGAAGAAACAGGTGACATCGTGACGCGCGGGCAGCAGTTCATTACCGGGCAATCCGAGGTCGCTCAGACGGTGCTTACCCGGTTGCGCCTGTTCCTGGGCGAGTACTTCCGGGACATCACCGACGGAACGCCTTGGTACGAGCAAATCCTGGGAAAGTTCACCAGCCTCTCCACCGCTGAGGCCGCGCTCAGGGCGCGAATCGCCAACACGCCAGGCGTGATCCGGCTCACCAGCTTCTCTGCTGACTTCAACATCGAAAACCGCAAATACAGCGTAACCGCTGGGATTCTCACCGAGTTCGGCCTGGAAGAGGTAACACTGAATGGCTAGCCTGACTTCGACCGGCTACGTGCTACAGACGCAAAACGACTGGTTCGCCCAGGAGCGCCAGTTCTACCTGGATATTGATCCGCTGTGGAACCTGGACCCTTCGACGCCTGACGGCTTGAAGATGGCGCACGACTCCGAGATCTTCTACGCGCTCGACGAGACGCTGCAGCAGGCCTACAACTCGAAAGATCCTAACAAGGCCAAGGGCAGCGATCTCGACATCATTTGCTCGCTGACCGGCACCATCCGTTCCGGCGGGTCTCGATCCAGCGTGCAACTGACAATCACCGCCACCCCGGGCACGCCAATCCAGGCAGGAAACCGCTTTGAGTCGGTAACCACCGGCAGTCGCTGGGCGACCGACCAGGCAGTGACCGCTGACTCGCTCGGCTCCGCAACAGTCAACGCCACGTGCACAGTCGTCGGGCCTACCCAGGCTGATGCCGGCACTATCACGCGCATCGTGGACGTGGTGGCGGGCCTGGCCAGCGTGACAAACGCAGCACCAGCAACTCCAGGTACAGACGGCCAGCGCGACGAGCAACTGCGCGTTACCCGCGCGACGGCAGTGGGCAAGCCTGGCAACAATCAGATCGACTCCATGATCGGCGAACTGTTCGGCGTGGATGGCGTGCGCAGGGTAAAGGTGTACGAGAACGACACTAACCTGAGCGCGGTCTCGGCAGACAACCCGTACGGGCTCCCACGGCACTCCATTGCTCCAATCATCGACGGCGGCACCGACGATGATGTAGCCATGGCGATCTACCTCAAGAAGAACCCTGGCGCGACGCTGTATCAGGCTGGCACGCCGTTTGAGGTTCTGGTTACGTCGCCGAAGTATCCGACGAACCAGAAGGTGATTCGCGCCAGCCGCCCAATCTACGTAGACATGCTGGCCGTGATCCATGTGGTAAACGACGGATCACTTCCACCGAACGCCGACCAACTTATAAAGGAGGCGATGATGGAGTACGCCGCCGGCGACCTGATTCCGGCGGATGTGGGCTTCAAGATCGACGGCTTCGACATTGGCGAGACGGTGCCATTCAGCACGATCTTCACCCCGGTCAATAAGGTCATCGGTTCTTACGGTGACAGCTACGTTGACTTGCCATCATCCAGCCTCAACGGCGGCCACGCCAACGTCGCCATCGCTTACAACCAGATGTCCCGGTGGACGGAGAGCAATATCACCGTAGTGATCACGTGATGAACATCCCAGACCGCATTTACGCGCAATACCGCGACAAACCGAAAGCCGTGGACTGGTTCGCGATCGCCCGGAAGCTGGGTGGAAGCATTGAGGATGCTGCCGAGGCCGTTCGCAAGAGCTATGACATCGACAACGTCTTCGGTGAGCAGTTGAACGTTATCGGCCGGATCGTCGTTGCCCCTCGCAGCTTCGTTGGCTCATTCCCGATGAACCCGGGCCTGTTCGATCTCACGGATGGCGATGAGTTTGGTGACGACGATGCGATGTTTAGCGCGCTGACGATCGACCAGGATGGGCAACTTTCAGACGAGCTCTATCGCCTAGTCATCAAGGCCAAGATCGTCAAAAACAATGGCGACGCCACCATAGAAAACATCCTTGACGGAATGAACTTCCTCCTGCCCAAGGCGGATGTCCTGCGCGTCACTGACGGCGAGGACATGTCGTTCAGCATCGAGTTTTATGGGCAGATCACCAACCTTGAAAGGTTCGCTTTGCTCAATGCGGGGCTGGTGCCCAAGCCGCAAGCAGTGAAATTTAACGGATTCCTTGAGGGGTTCGAAATGGTCGAGTTCGGCGACGTAGACGCTGAATTTGGTGACGAAGACGCAGAATTTGCAGGATATATAGGGGCTTAACATGTCACTGAAGCTTAATGAACGCTACCCGGGCAGATACAACAATCCGTCGGCCGACTACCCGCAGGGCTCGTTCAAAAATAGAACAGCACCTGGCGCGAAAGATGGCTCTTACTTGGAACAGGATTGGGCAAACGACAAGGAAGGTTTTTTTCAGTCACTCCTTTCGTTGGCAGGGATCACCCCCAATGGATCGGTAGATAAGGTAGGAGCTTCCCAGTTTTTCGATGCCCTTCTAAAACTGAAGCAAAACCAGTACGGTACCGCGTTCCCCACTACAGGTCCCTCGGCCGCGATGGTGCTCACACCGTCCCCGGCGATTACGGCCTATTCGGCTGGTCAGCGGTTTCGAGTGAAGTTCAATCGTGCCAGCACCGGCACTGACACTATCAATATTTCAGGAGTCGGACCTAAGAACCTCAAACAGTACGACGCATCCGGCGCTAAAGTTGCTGCCGTATTCGCGGTAGACCAGCTCTCTGATGTTGAGTACGACGGTACGGATGCCGTTCTTCTCGATCCGCTTCCAGTCGCAAACTCCAACCTGGTTGGCGTGCGCGGGTGCTTTAGCGGACTGAAAGCTTCCACGACCGGCACCAGCGCAGTAGTCACCGTAAGCGCTGACGAGCTTATGGTTGAATCCTCCTCCAACACCTATCAAACGCTTCGCGCAGTCGCCGTTACGCCTTCTTTTGGGAGCGCTGGTGTGAACGGTTTGGATGTCGGGGCGGCCAATAGCCAGACAGCGTCAACATGGTACGCCGTATGGGTTATATGGAATGGGACCACCAAGGCCGGGTTGCTATCGCTAAGCACAACAGCTCCTACGCTTCCTGCCGGCTATACACACGCCGCTTTGGTATCAATGGTTCTGACTGACGCGACTGCGAACAAATATCCGCTGAGCATTATTCAGTCAGGTCGCAAGTGGCAATACGTCGTTCGTACCGGGAGTAACGTCGCAAAACTCCCAATTATGATTTCTGGTGTAAACGGTTCACCAACCGCACCCACCTTTATCCCAGTTGGTCTGTCGGGGTTCTTTCCACCTAACTCCGCCTCAATTATTTTGTCGGCGTTTGCAGAGGGCACAGTTAGCCTTATCGCTGCGCCAAATAATAATTATGGCGCTATTAACTCTGCGAATCAGCCAATGATCAATATTAATCTAGGTGGCACCTCTGGTATTCGAGGTAGTTACTCTTCAATAGTTGTTCCTGAGAGCGCAAACTTCTACTACGCCTCTAATGCAACGACTTCAGGTCTAACGGCAATTGGTGGGGAGCTGAATATATGAGCGGATATGCAATTGAATACTGGCCTGATACATCTCATATCAAGACCTATCGTGGCGTCAATGATCCAGGCGATTTGCTTGATGGGGAGGTTTATTCAGGGACGGAGCCGGATATGCCGGTCCCAGAACCTAAACCCGAAAATATGTCTGATCCTAGTTAAGAGGGGTACGCCATGATCTGGTACGGAAAGATTGATACGGCAGAGTCATTCCCGGTTCCGGATGACCAGCCCTGGCCATACCCAGAAGGCTGGGTGCAAATGGACAATGACCGCCCAGATATGGCGCCCGGCTACGTGAGTCCTACAAGGTTCGGCGCGTGGTTCGCGAGATCGACCGGAGCATGGGAATGGGTTATCTATCCAGATCCACCATTCAATGTTGTCTTCCATGAGGGAAAACTAAAGAACGCCGACACCATGATCGAAATATCAGAGGATGCGCTTCCAGGTAATTTGGCGACTCGTCTCGCCGCGATCGAGGCTGCCCTACAAATTCCGACCCCGCAACCCTGATAGCAGCAAGGGCTGCTTGAGGGCATTTTCTTTTCTGGAGAGGCCTATGCCGATCACAGCTCAGCAGTTGCTGCAAATCCTCCCGAACGCCGGCCGCCAAGCCGGCGTTTTTGTTCCTGTGCTGAATGCCGCCATGGGCAGGTACGGAATCGTCACGCGATTGCGTATCGCCGCATTCATTGCCCAGGTCGGACATGAGTCCGGCCAGTTTCGTTGGCTTCGCGAGATATGGGGCCCCACGACGCAGCAGGCCGGATACGAGGGGCGCGCTGACTTAGGCAACACCGTCAAGGGAGACGGTTCCAAGTACCGTGGTCGTGGCCTAATCCAGATCACCGGTCGGGCGAACTATGCAGCGTGCGGGGAAGGGCTTGGCCTGGACCTGATCGGCAAACCGGAGTTGCTCGAGCTGCCACAGCACGCGGCAATGTCGGCGGCTTGGTTCTGGTCGACGAAAGGGCTAAATACGCTGTCGGATCAGGGCGAATTCGTGAAGATAACCCGGCGCATCAACGGTGGTCTCAATGGGTTGGAAGATCGACTGCAGCTTTGGAATAAGGCGCGGAGCGTGCTCGGTTGAGGGCCGATGAAAGCGTGTTAAATCTGTGAGCTCTGATGACGACTCATGATCACTAATGCCAGGTCTTTGAGGTCCGTGGTGTACTGATAATGGAGAGCTTTTCGAATGCAGATCTAGACCTAATACATTCTCGCACGTGCTCGCTACGGTCATAGGTAAGTCTAGCTATCGCCACTTCAGGGGTGGACGAGTTTGACGCGACTGCGCCTCGTACGACCTCGCACTCATGAAGAGAAAGATCGTACAGTGAGTTCGCGTCAGTACCCGGATCGCTAGCGATGCGAAAGCTTCCAGTTATATCTCTACTCATAGAGGCATAGGCCTTATAATAATTTCGAAGACAATCTGTTTTTGGTATTTAAAACGGAATTTTTTGTTATTTCAAAAAGCTCATCGAGATCTGTTTCGCCGGTTTTAATGGCTCCCATTTTTGTATGAAAAGAAATAACTTTGCCGTTTCCTTTTCTTACGTCGAAATGCGATTTTGAAAACTTTAGTTGGTTAAAGCCAAACTCATACACCAAGAATGCGCTTTCGAGTGCTGCGTACTTTGTTTTTTCCTCGTTTAAAATCCAGCTACCCCAGCAAAACGAATCTTCTTTCAGGTCGTATATCCTGACCGTTCCGCAAGGCGTTCCATCATTTCGCTCGATTATAAAATAAAACTGTACTCCGTTGCTCTCGTCATCTTTGTAATCTCTTATCCATTTTTTTTGCGCTTCAATATCAGCGGTGCTCGGCGAAAGATATTTATTGTACTTTTCGTCTGTTCTTAGACTTACAACAAATTCTGCGTCGTCTTCCGTAATAAGCCTGATGCTAATTGTTTTGGATTTTAAAATCATGGCACACCAATTCTAGTCTTAGGAAATTCGGTTATTTTGCTATACGGTTCGGGCTGCGTCCACTGGCAATTCGTAGATCGAGATGCTTGCCATCAAGCGGACATGTGAACACATGTCAGTAGCGATTATCCTGGCTTCTGTATCTGAGACCTGGTGGCTGGCCAAGCAACGGCTAGCACCCTTCGCCCATCGGCAGCCGATAGATGCTAAAATCCTGGGAAATCTAGGGCTATGGCAGGTCGGGAACAAAATATATGAATGGGCGTGTGACTCTCCTGGTAAATTCTTGTGATAGCTATAGTGATGTTTGGCCGCTTTTCTTTAGTGCCTTAAACGATTACTGGCCTAGTCGTAAGATGCTTGCAGTGCTTAATACCGAAACAAAATCAATTCCGGAATGGGTGGCTAATGCGCGCACGCAGAACGCTGAATCTAGTGATGGCGATAGATGGGGGTTGAGGCTTTTAGAGTCACTCAAAAGTATTGAGTCAGAGTATGTAGTTGTTGTTTATGATGACTTCATCATGGAAGACGTATTCTTCGATGAAGATATAGATAATTTGATTCGCTTTATGGATGGAGATGAAGGGGTTGCAGTTTGCTATTTAAGCCACATCGGCCTCAATACTTTAGCCGCGATCAACGAGCACGGACAGTCAATGCTGTTTAGTTATATTGACTATCGACTTAATTCGGCCCCGGCTCTTTGGAGGGTAAAAGATCTTATTAATTACACGGGGCCTGATGATACTCCTTGGGCATGGGAGGTGTTCGGAAGTTACCGCACGTTCGGTGATGGCAAAAAATTCTACGCGCCATCCTCGCCAGCTAATGATGTCTATAAGTATAATCGCGAAAAGGGCGGCGCGATATACAGGGGTAAATGGGTTACAGATGTCGTCGAGCCAAAAAATGAAAAATACAAACTAGATATGGATTTGTCTGTCCGTGGAGTATCTGTAGACGGCGAGTTTGAGAAGCGGTCCTTGGCTTGGAAGCTTAGGTTTATGCTTCTTGGTTTTAGAATGATTGGGTTTAAGTCTTTAAGATTCGCCGTTCGAGCGGTTTTGAGCAAAATGAATAAAATCACCTAATTGGCGCTACCGTCCAAGCGCGGCGGTTGCGGATCTTTCATAGCCCTCAACTCCATCAATAGCCGCTGATTCTCCCTGAGAAGGTGATCCCGCTGACCGGTAATCAGATCGATGGGTCGAAAGCTCTTATTGTCAGGCGCCTGTTCCTTCATGGCTGATATGCGCTCAAGTGCTTGCGTGAGCGCAGCCTCAGCGGATGCCTTGCCGGTGGCGAGCAGGTCATTCATCTGCACCAGGCCAGCTATGTTGGCCCGGGCCTTTCTGAGCATCGCTTCTGTCTGGATGAGCTCGTCCTCGAGCAGCGCGCACTGGTGTTGATACATTTCCAGGGGCGTAGGGCAGCCAAGCCACGCGGAGGTGTCTTCGTCGATGTCGTTCATGGTTGTTCAACTCAAATACTGTATGCGCATACAGTAATCGAGGTGTTGCGGTTTTGGGAGTGGTGTTCGTCGGCAGGACGCCGGGGAGGATGCGTGACTTTTGCGTGACACTCTCACGCACTTGTAAGCTCTTGTGGGCAGTCGATTGCAGCGAGCGCCAATAAAAACAGCTACTTAACAAGGTCTTACAGAGGTACTGCGTGCATGGGGTGCTAGGGGTCGAGTGTTCGAATCACTCCGTCCCGACCATATTATTCAATGACTTAGGCCAACGCTCACAGCATTGGCCTTTTCATGCGTGGGGACTTTTGCGGGGGATCATCCCGACTTCCTCCTCAATAGGGTCAGCGCTGGCCATCGATGATGCACATCGCCACATTGATCCAGGATCACCAAGCGTTCATCGCCGCTCTTCATGCCTGCTTTTTCACTCCGCCCGCCGAGTCCTCAGCAGAGGGTTCGGCAGTTCGGTGAGCAACAGGTGCGTGAACGGCAGATCGCCAATGAACGGGTCAAGCTGCTCGATAGGAGAAGCGGAAACGCCGATCGATGCCACGGATTCAGCCAGTGGCAGCAACGTGTCTAATTCAGCAGCGAATTAGTGAAAAAAACGCTTCCGATCAACCTGGCAAATAAAACCAAAGTCTCCTCCAGATCTGGATCTTCAAATAATATTGAGCGCGAATCCAGGGCGCATAGAGCACCAAATAGCCGTCCATCTGGAAGGAAGATGGGAACGCCGGCATAGCTTTCGATCGCATACCGTTTAACTACCGCACGACTTGAGTACCTGCCGTCTTCGCTGACTTTAGGAATAAAAAGTGCCTTAGGGTCTCTCCGGAGCTCGCTGCAAAGCGTGATTTCTAGCGCTAGCGTGTCACCCGTCTCTATCCCCATATGCAGCGGGTCGTAAGCTGAGCAGACGACCCAGTCTGCTTCGGTGAATTTCGCAATCCCGGCAAACCGCATGCCCGTAATCCGTGTAACGAGCTTTAAAATGCTAGTGGTAGCCTCAATCTCAGCCAACGCTGATCGCTCATCTGAATTAAGCACAGCGTGCAAGGTGATTTCGGGCTTGTCCATATTTCACCTATGCTGTGTTTAGCGGGGCGCGTCGCATTGGCGTGAGAGAGAACCTGCCACACACCTAAAATTGCGTTCCAGCGATTTCCTAGGTTCTGAATCTAAGAACCAAATCGTTTAAGTTGACGGCCAGGCGAGAAAGTTCGTTGCTCGCGGTCAGTGTTTGGCGAGTGCCTTCACTGCTCTGTACTGCAAGGTCGCGGATGCTTATCAGGCTGCGATCAACATCCCGCGCCACGTGAGCTTGCTCCTCTGAGGCGGTTGCAATCTGGATATTACGGTCGTTAATTTCAAGCACCGAATCGATAATTTGGCGCAGTGACTGGCCTGCATGTTCTGCAGTGTCTCGCGTGCTATAGACCTCGGACGTGCTCTTTTGCATGGATTCGACCGCGGCAGAAGAGCCTGTTTGAATCGTGGATATCATCTGTTCAATTTCTTGCGTCGATGTTTGTGTTCGGTGTGCCAGCGCTCGAACTTCATCTGCGACTACTGCAAAACCGCGACCCTGTTCTCCTGCACGAGCCGCTTCAATGGCGGCATTCAAGGCAAGCAGGTTGGTTTGCTCAGCAATTGCCCTTATCACACTTAGGACTTTGCTAATGTCTTGAGCTTGGGCTGCCAGTTCTTTCACCTGATCCGATGACACTTCAACCAAGCCCGTCAACCCGCGCATCGCCGTTAATGTTTCAGTGACTTTTTGATTGCCGAGGTCTGCGGCGATGCTCGACTGCATTGCGGCTTCAGAGGTGGAGTTGGCGTTCCGGGCAACCTCTTCGACCGCGGCACTCATTTCAGTGACCGCGGTGGCGGCTTGCTCTATTTCGCTGTTCTGCTGCTGAAGTGTGCGATCAGCACTTTCAGTAATCGAGGTCATTTCAACGGCAGCGGTACTCAGCTGGGACGATGCTCCTGAGATTTCTAAAATGGTGTGTCGTAAGTTTTTCTGCATCAGATTGAGTGCATGCATCAAGCGCGAAGCTTCATCTGAACCTGTTACTTCAAGATCATGGGTAAGGTCGCCCGCAGCGATATCCTCCGCCAACTTAAGGGATGAGCTGATGGGGCTGACGATGCTGTTAGTGAACAAAACAGCCAGTACGATGGTTAAGATAAACGCCACGATCAGCACCGCTACCAACACTTGGACGCTATGGTTGTATACGTTGGTAGCGTCCACACCAGACGCCACGGCCTGGCGTGCATTTTGCTCGCGCAGAAGTGTCAGTTGCTCTTGATAGACGGTGGCTCTTTGCGCTTGGTCAGTATTGGCAAAAATAACCGCTTGATCATGGTCGGATGAATCCATTGCAATGACTTTTCTGAGGCCGTCGATATAGGCAGTCATAGCCTCATTGGCTTTTGCGAACTGGATTTCGTCTTGCTCCCCAGACATCAGGTGCGCGCGATAATAATCAGTCTTCGACTGAAGTGTCTGTATTGCTTCTTGGACCTTTGCCAGCGAGAAATCATGCACATCGCGGGTGGTGCTTGAGAGCATGCGAATACTTTCAAGACGGGCGTGAAGGAGGGCGATTTGGATATCGTCAATGACCTGGATACTGGGGAGGGAGTTTAGCTCGATGCCCTGTTCTGCAGCGCGTAGCCGATCAATTTGCAGATAAGAGAAGCCTGCCAAGCTCATGAGCAGGCATGTAATTAGGCCAAAGCAGACAAAAGCTCTTCGCGCGATACTCAAGGATCTTAATTTCATATAGGCCTCCGAGGGCCGGGTTTTAGTGGCGTGGCATTCCCACGTCATTTCGTTGATCACGAACAAAGGCGGCCTTTACATGCAGCACAGTGATTTCCAGTTGCAGCTTGCGGGCTGTGCTTGAAACGAAGAATGCAAAAAAATGTATTGAGGTAATAGGTGCGCCAAATGATTGCGCGCTAATCAATTGGGGCGGCGCTTTTCGAGCACTGTGTAAGGTGGAGTGGTATTGGTTTGAACTGCTGATTCCGGCAGCTGCCGAAACAACTACCACCCAGAGGACATCCTGATGACTGAAGAAAAGAACAACGAGCCCGAGCAAGAAACCCCGGCGCATTCGACTGAGAAAGAGCGCGAGCGCCTGAAGGATTTCAACAAGGATGGGATACCGCCTGGCGCATGCTGATCATCAAGCGGCGCGCTTGCAGGTGCTCGTCGCCTGGGGCGTGGTGATATCGGGAAGAGTTCCATGTCCCGGCACTCCAGGGAATAAGAATCAACCATGGCTACATGCCACCACTGGTCGGATCGACTGCCGCACGGATGAACGATTTTTGCTGGGCACCGCTCTATTTCCGCGGACATAATCAGGTGCTCAAATGCAACCATCAGCGCGGCGTTCTGCGGTAAAAGCCTGGGCAGATATCTACGCCCATGCGGTAGACGAACAGGATATTGAGGATAAATATTTCAAATTGCTGAGGAGGGCCGACGATATGGAGAGCACCGGCCTCATCAATGAGAGGGAGTGGAGGAGGCTTGTTCGCAGAGCGGGCGAATTTCTCGTAAGTACCGCAGAATAAATGTGTAGGGGAGAGCTAGCCCGCTCTCCCTCCCTTCGACATATCGATCTCAAACACAAGTTCATCAGCAAGCTTCTGAATGCTTGGGGCATCTGCAAGCGTGGCAAGATTGATACCTGTCGTGCAGAACATAGCGTCATGGTCGGGCTGTCGCACCAGTATGGTCGCAGTCCAGCCATTCACCAGGATGCAATCTACCTGATGCCCGGGCAGGCTCCGCTCTAAACCCTCAGTCAACGACATTTTCTTCCAGCTGTGCATGATGAGCTATCACTCGGCATTGATGTGAAGTTGACATGCCGCAGTTGAAAAAGTGCCGGCGGTTCACGGCTGGCGCAATCTCTGGCCGTCATTGCTCAGTGTGGAGCGGTGAGGGGTTGTCTACGGCGTCAGCCTATGTTGTGCGTTCGCGGTTTTTCGACGAGTGACGTGTCTGGATCAAGGGTTATGAGGCTTTTAGGGTTGTCACCTCTGGTTTTGGCGATTACTCTGAAAATGTATGGATTGTTACGAATAATTTCGGAGGCGCTGGTTTTTGAGGCGCGATACTTCAGGACGAGGAACGAAACATGTTTTCACACGAAGGTCCCGCAATAGAGCTGTTGTTGTTCATTTTTGGTGTGGCAGGTCTACTTTTGGTCGCCTGGTTCATTCACCACCAACATGAGCGAAGGAACGGGAAAGGCGTTAAAAAACAACAAAATCGTAACGAGGGCCGTTCTACCTAGGGCCACTCAATAGACTCATGTCGTTTTGTTCGGCGACCGGCGCCCAGCGGGTCTTCAGGCGCCGGACAACTGAAACCGATAGCCCACCCCATACAAGGACTCGATGGGCGTTTCCCCTGGACACGCCTGCTCCAGCTTGCGCCGCAGGTTGCGGATATGACTGTCCACCGTGCGGTCGGTGACCACGCGGTGGTCGGAGTAGAGCTTGTCGAGCAGTTGGTCGCGGGAAAATACCCGGCCGGCGGAACGTGCAAAAGTGCTCAGCAGTCGCAGCTCCAAAGGCGTCAGGTCTAAAGCGACGCCGTCGAGTGATGCGCGGTACTGCGTTTCGTCGATCAGCAGTCGCGCTGGGGTACTGCTCAGCAGTTGGGGGCCACGGCGCAGGATGGCCTTGACCCTGGCAACCACCTCGCGGGGGCTGAAGGGCTTGCAGATGTAGTCGTCGGCGCCCAAGTCCAGGCCCAGCAGACGGTCCACTTCTTCGACGCGGGCGGTGATCATGATGATCGGCACGGCGCTGAAACCGCGCAGGTCCTGGCAAACTTGCATACCGTCGCGCCCAGGCAGCATCAGGTCGAGCAAAATCAGGCGAGGGGGCTGGGCGCGCACGGTCGGTACCACCTGCAGGCCGTTGTCCAGGCACAGGGTCGGGTACCCCGCTGCGACCAAGTAATCCTGCAACAATGCGGCCAGTTTCGGTTCGTCTTCAACGATCAGGATCGGGCTTTCTTCGCTCATGGGTCAGGTATTCCTGGGCAGGCGCAGGCTCAGCCAAAGGCCGCCGAGAGGGGAGTGAGCCGCGCTGAGGCTGCCGCCGTGGGCGAGGGCGATGCTGTGGCAGATCGCGAGCCCCAGGCCGGCCCCGCCACTGGCACGGTTGCGCGATGATTCGCCGCGATAGAAGCGCTCGAACAGGCGCGGCAGTTGCTCGGTCGAGACACCAGGGCCAGAGTCGAGGATGTCGATGCACACGTCAGCGCGATCCAGGACGGCGCGTATGCGTACGAGCCCATTCGGGTCGGTGTAGCGCACAGCATTTTCCAGCAGATTGGAGAACAGTTGCTGCAAGCGGCCGGCATCGGCCAAGAGTTCCACGGGCGGCGCTGGCAAATCCAGTTCGATGCGTAGATGGCGCGCGTTCATGCGCTCCTCGAACATCGACACACTGGCGCGCAGTAGCGGCTCCAGCGCGCAGGCGCTCTTGCGATAGGTCAGCGCCCCGACATCCGCCAGGGACAGGTCATACAGGTCATCCACCAGTTTGCTGAGCATGCTCACTTCGCCCTGCAAGGACTTCATCGAGCCTTGGTCGAGGGTGCGTACGCCATCCTCGATGGCTTCCAGCTCGCCGCGCAATACCGACAGCGGGGTACGCAGTTCGTGGGACACATCCGCCATGAATTCGCGGCGCATCTGCTCATTGCGTTCCAGGGTGTAGGCGAGCTGGTTGAAGTCTCGGGCCAATTGGCCCACTTCGTCATTGGAGGTCACCGCCACCCGGCTGCTGAAGTCGCCGCTGGCCAGGCGATGTGTTGCCGCAGCGACCCGCTTGACTGGCTCCAGCAGCGTGCGGGCGATCCACCAGGCAATCAGCATCGCCAGCAGCAGCGAGAAGGCGCCCATGACCAGGCTGGTGCGTAACTGGTATTGCTGGAACCGTTCGCCGCCGGCTTCGGTCACGCTCTGGAACGGCGTCACGGCCAGCCAGCCCACGGTTTCATCGGCCACCACAATCGGGCGTAAGAGGGCGTCGGCGCCGATATCCGGATAGCCGTTCACGCGCTTTTTATGGTTATCCAGCAGGGCGATCCGGAACAGGGCCCCCGTCAGGTCCGAGGCCAAGGGGGTGCGCAAATCGTTCTTCGCCGGATCCTCGCCGAGCTCGGGCCGCATGATTTCAAACCAGCGATCCGGCTGGTTACGCAGGAACTCCCAATTGCCCTCACGCGCATAAGCATTGGCCAGGCGTGGCAGCACGGGCGCCATGCGGTCCAGTGCCTGTTCATTGAGGTACCCGAGAAAGCCCCGTCCAAAACTCCAGCTCGTCGCCAGGCCCATGCTCAGGATGACCAACAGCACACCGGCCAGTACCGCAATAAACAGTTTGGTGGAGATACTCAACTTCATGCAGGTGGGCCGTTAAGAATAGGTGGGACCATTTAGGCCCTGGTAAAGGAAAGATTCAACCCGGCCGGGCAATCTTCAATTTTCCTGCACATTTGCCTTGCAGGATGGCGCTGACTCAAGCCATTCCGTGTCGCAGAGGCCGCTATGTCCACGAAAATAATCGCCAAATACCTGGTAACCGCCGCGGTTTTCCTGTCCTTGATCGTTCTTGCCCTGCTCGGCGGCTGTTCCGGCGGCGAGCCACCTCCCGAGGCGGTCACGCCCAAAGTCTCGGTGATCAGCATAAAACCCCAAAGCCAAGTGCTGACCACTGAGCTGGCGGGGCGCACCCAGGCCTTCATGGTGGCGCAGATTCGTCCGCAGGTCGGCGGTATCGTCCAGCGGCGTCTGTTTGTCGAAGGCGCGGATGTCGAGGTTGGGCAAGCCTTGTACCAATTGGATGCGGCGTCCTATACCGCCGCGCTGGCACAGGCCCAGGCGAGCCTGGCCAAGTACCGCGCCACGCTTAAATCGGCGCAGACCACCGCCAGGCGCGACGCCGAACTGGTAAAGATCAATGCCATCAGCCAGCAAGATAACGAGGACGCCCAGGCGACCTTGCTGACCGCCGCCGCCGACGTACAGGTCGCCGAGGCCGAAGTCCAGACCGCCCGGATCAACCTGGCTTACACCCGTATTGTCTCACCGGTCAGCGGGCGCATCGAAACCTCCACCGTGACCCCGGGGGCGCTGGTGGTGGCCAATCAGGACAGTGCTTTGACCACCGTGCAGCAACTCGATCCGATCTATGTGGACGTGACCCAATCGACCACCGAATTGCTCAAGCTAAAGCGTGACCTGGCCAGCGGCGCGTTGCAGTCCAACGGCGATGGCCAGGCACGGGTCAGCCTGAAGCTGGACGATGGCAGCGCCTACAACCATCAGGGGCGGCTCAAGGTCAGTGGTGTCAGTGTCAACGAGGGGACAGGCACGGTCACCCTGCGTGCGGAGTTCGCCAACCCGGAGCACCTGCTGCTACCGGGCATGTATGTGCGCGCGGTGCTTGAACAGGCGCGTAACGAGCAGGCCATTCTGGTTCCGCAAAAAGCCGTGAACCGCAGCGCCAGTGGCGTGACCACCGCGTTGCTGGTGGTCGACGGCAAGGTCGAACAACGTGAGCTGACCATCGATCGGGCGGTGGGGAACCAGTGGTGGGTCACGGCAGGCCTGCAGGCGGGTGACCAATTGATTGTCGAAGGCGGACAAAAAGTCCGTGCCGGCGCCGCCGTCCAAGTGCAGGACGCCAATGCTCAGGCCACCACAGCTCCCACCCCCGCGAAGGAGGGTTGAGCGTGGCGCACTTTTTTATTGATCGACCGATTTTCGCTTGGGTCATTGCCATCGTGATCATGCTCGGTGGCAGTCTGTCCATCAGCCAGTTGCCGTTGGAGCAATACCCGGATATCGCGCCACCCACGGTGAAGATTTCCGCCACCTACACCGGGGCCTCGGCCAAGACCGTTGAAGACTCGGTGACCCAGGTCATCGAACAGCAGATGAAAGGCCTGGATAACCTGACCTATATGTCGGCCACCAGCAGTTCGGCAGGCAGTGCCAGCATCAGTTTGACCTTTACTGCCGGCACTGACCCGGACGTCGCCCAGATGCAGGTGCAGAACAAGCTGCAACAGGCCGAGTCGAGGCTGCCGCAGTCGGTACAAAGCGAAGGCCTGACCGTGACCAAGGGCGGCTCGGACTTCTTGATGATTGTCGCCCTGGCATCGGATGACCCCAGCGTCACCGGCACCCAGATAGGTGACTACATTTCCACCACCTTGCTCGATTCCATCAGCCGGATAGACGGCGTCGGCGATGTGCAGACGTTGGGCTCGGGCTACGCCATGCGCATCTGGCTGGACCCCGCCTTGCTGGAAAAGTATGCGTTGATGCCGTCGGACATCAGCAGCGCCCTGGAAGCGCAGAACACCGAAGTCTCGGCTGGACAGCTCGGCGGCTTGCCTGCGGTCAAGGGGCAGCAACTGAACGCTACGATCAGCGCCCGCAGCAAACTGCAGACTGTCGAAGCGTTTCGCGAGGTAGTGGTCAAGTCCAACAGCGACGGTGCCGTGGTACTGCTGGGCGATGTCGCGACCCTGGAACTGGGCAGTGAAAGCTACGACATCAGCACCGCCCTCAATGGCAAGCCCGCGGCGGCGATGGGCGTGCAATTGGCCGCCGGCGCCAACGCACTGAACGTCGGCAAGGCGGTCAAGGCCAAGCTCAAGGAGATGGAGCCCTTCTACCCGACGCAAATGCAGCTGAAAAACGTGATCGCCTACGACACCACGCCCTTTGTCAGCTTGTCCATCGAAGAGGTGGTCAAGGCTTTGGGCGAGGCCATCGTGCTGGTGGTGTTGATCATGTTCCTGTTCCTGCAGAGCCTGCGCGCCACGCTGATCCCGGCGATTACCGTGCCGGTGGTGCTGCTGGGCACGTTCGGCGTGCTGGCGCTGTTCGGCTACTCGATCAACACCTTGACCATGTTTGCCATGGTCCTGGCGATCGGCTTGCTTGTGGACGATGCCATCGTGGTGGTGGAAAACGTGGAGCGGCTGATGGGCGAGGGGCTTTCGCCCGTGGCGGCCACCCGTCAATCGATGCGTGAAATCAGTGGCGCACTGGTGGGGATCACCCTGGTGCTGAGTGCGGTATTTATCCCCATGGCGTTTTTCGGTGGTTCCACCGGGATCATCTATCGGCAGTTCTCCGTGACCATCGTCTCGGCCATGGTCCTCTCAGTACTGGTGGCGATGACCCTGACACCCGCGCTGTGCGCGTCGTTGCTCAAAGCCCGCAATGGCCAGGGGCATGGTGCTCAGCGTGGATTCTTCGGTTGGTTCAACCGCACCTTCGAGCGTGCCAGCGCCGGTTATGAGCGCTGGGTGGGCGGGGTGTTGCGGCGCTGGGGGCGCAGCCTGCTGCTGTATGGGCTGGTGCTGGGGGTCATGGCGGTGGGCTACGTCAGCCTGCCCACTTCATTTCTGCCGGACGAGGACCAAGGGATTCTGCTGGCGCAGATCCAGTTGCCGGTCGGCGCGACGGATAGCCGTACACAGGCGGTGATCAAGCAGTTCGAGGACTACATCCTGCAACAGCCCGAGGTCGAAGCGATGATCAGCATCAGCGGCTTGGGCATGGGCGGTAACAGCCAGAACACCGCACGGGCGTTTATCCGACTCAAGGATTGGTCCGAACGCGGTGGCTCTGGTCAGGGTGCAGCCGCCATTGCCCAGCGGGCGACCCTGGCACTGTCCAGCATCGGCGATGCCGATGCGTTCGTCATGCAGCCGCCGACCGTGCGCGGCCTGGGCCAGAGCTCGGGCTTCGACCTGCAACTCAAGGACCTCGGTGGCCTGGGCCATGATGCGTTAGTGGCCGCCCGCGAACAGTTCCTTGAGCTGGCCAGGAAAGATCCTCGCTTGCTGGGCGTGCGCAGCAACGGCCTGGACGATGCACCGCAGCTCAAGGTCAGCATTGACGACCGCAAGGCCGGGGCCCTGAGCCTGAGTACCAGCGATATCAACACCACCTTGGCGACGGCGTTAGGCGGCACTTATGTAAACGACTTTCTCAACCAGGGCCGGGTGAAAAAGGTCTACGTACAGGGCCAGGCATCCTCGCGCATGCAGGCTGCGGATCTTGATCATTGGTTTGTGCGCAACAGTAACAATGAAATGGTGCCGTTCTCGTCCTTTGCCAACAGCACCTGGGGTTACGGCTCGCCGCTGCTGGAACGCTACAACGGTAACGCCTCCCTGGAAATCGTTGGCGATCCGGCGCCAGGGGTCAGCTCCGGCGATGCGATGGACGCAGTGGAGGCCATCGTCCGGCAATTGCCCCAGGGTATCGGCTACGAGTGGACCGGGCAGTCCTATCAGCTGCGATTGTCCGGGTCCCAGGCGCCGCTGCTCTATGGTATTTCCGTGTTGTTTGTATTCCTGTGCCTGGCCGCGCTCTACGAGAGTTGGTCGGTGCCGTTTTCGGTGATCCTGGTCGTGCCCCTGGGGGTCATCGGTGCGGTGTTGGCGACCCGTGTCGCCGGGCTGAGCAACGATGTGTATTTCCAGGTCGGGCTGTTGACCACCGTGGGCCTGGCCGCGAAAAACGCGATCCTGATCGTTGAGTTTGCCAAGCACTTGCAAGAGCAGGGCAACAGCGTGGTCGACGCGACGCTGATCGCGGTGCGCCAACGCCTGCGGCCGATCCTGATGACCTCCCTGGCCTTCATGTTCGGCGTATTGCCGCTGGCCTTGAGCACCGGTGCAGGCTCAGCCGGGCGCCAGGCCATTGGTACGGGGGTACTGGGCGGCATGTTCAGCGCCACGGTGCTGGGGATCTTCTTTGTACCGTTGTTTTTCGTGCTGGTCCGCCGCCGTTTCGGCCGCGTGCGCAGCGCTAATCAATCTGCTCCGACAGGTGATGCATGATCAAGTCACACTGGCCTCTGCTGGCTGCCATGGCCTTGGCTGGCTGCGTCAACCTGGCGCCGCAGTATGAGCGCCCTGAGGCCCCCGTCTCCGAGCAATGGTTGCCGGCGGCCCAACTGCCCAAAGGGCAAGTGGGGGCTGATATCCATTGGCAGCAATTTTTTACCGACCGCCGCCTGGCGCAGTTGCAGGCCTTGGCGCTGGCCAATAACCGCGACCTGCGCCTGGCCAGCCTGAATGTGGAAAAGGCCCAGGCGCAGTACCGCATCAAGCGCGCCGACCTGTTTCCCACTGTCGACGCGAGCGTCAGCGGCACCCATAGCCGTACGCCGGGGTCGTTGTCCAACACCGGCACGGCGGTCACCACGCACGATTACAGCGCTCAGTTGGGGCTGAGCAGCTATGAACTGGACGTGTTCGGCCGGGTTCGCAACCTCCGCGATGAGGCGCTGGAAGACTACCTGGCATTGACGGAAACCCGGCGCAGCACGCAAATCAGTCTGGTGGCGGAAGTTGCCACCGCCTGGCTGACCTTGGCCGCCGACAACGAACGGCTGCTGCTGGCCCAGGAAACCCTGACCAGCCAGTTGGCCACCTACGACCTGACCCAGCGCAGCTACACCTTGGGCGGCTCCTCCGCGTTGTCGGTGGCGCAAGCCCAGACCACCGTCGAATCGGCACGGGGCGATACAGCGTCCTATGAGAGCCAGATCCTGCAGGACCGTAATGCCTTGCGCCTGCTGGTGGGCAGTGATCTGCCCGAGGCCCTCTTGCCGGGTACGCGCCTGGAGTCGTCGGCAGTGCTGGTGGACATTCCGGCAGGGCTGCCCTCCAGCCTGTTGCAACAACGCCCGGACGTGCTCTCGGCCGAGCATACGCTCAAGTCCGCCAACATCGATATTGGCGCGGCCCGTGCGGCGTTTTACCCGAGCATCACCCTGACCGCCAACGCCGGCTCGTCCAGCTCGGCATTGGCCGGCCTGTTCAAGTCCGGCAGCGGCGCCTGGACCTTCGCCCCGAGCATCAGCGTGCCGATTTTTGACGGGGGCAGTAACCGCGCAACCCTGGATTCGGCCAAAGTCGAACGTGAGATTCAGGTGCAGACCTATCAGCAAACCCTGCAGACCGCATTCCGCGAAGTGGCCGACGCGCTGGCGGTGCGCAGCACCCTGGATCGCCGAATCGCCGCGCAACAGGCGCTGACCGACGCCAGCCGTAAAAGCTTCGAACTCTCGGATGCTTTGTATCGGAGCGGCTCGCAAAGCTACCTCGAAGCCCTGGATGCGCAACGCTCGCTCTACAGCGCACAACAGGACCTGATCACTCTGCGCCTGACCGAGCAGAGTAACCGCATCATGTTATACAAAGTGCTGGGGGGCGGTTGGAATTAACGGCGCTGGCACACGCACACATCACCGCAGCGATGGAACGGCTTGCGCGGATCAAATCGGCTAGTTCATTCAACGGGGAATCAACATGTGTGCTTTTCGTTTCACTTTAAGCGGTTGCGTGCAGGTGCTGGGCTGCGCCTGTTTCATCATTATGTCACCGCTGTGCCTTGCGAATTCCGACGCGGACCCATGGGAAGGTATCAACCGGCCGATCTTCGCATTCAATGACGCACTGGATACCTATGCACTCAAACCCCTCGCCCAGGGCTATCAATTCATCACGCCCGGTGTTGTCCAGGACAGCATTCATAATGTGTTCAACAACCTGGGGGAGGTCAAAAACCTGGCTAACGATGTCCTCCAGGCGAAGTTCCACAGTGCTGGCGTCGACACAAGCCGCTTTTTGCTCAACAGCACGATTGGCTTGGTGGGGTTGATCGACGTCGCGACCCCCATGGGGCTGCAGCGCAGTGACGAAGATTTCGGTCAAACCCTCGGTTACTGGGGAGTCAACAGCGGGCCTTACCTGGTGCTGCCGCTCCTGGGACCAAGCACACTGCGCGATGCGCCAGCCATCCTTCCCGACGCCTACGCCAATCCGGTTCGCTACATCGGCGACGTGCCTACGCGTAATAGCTTGTACGGCCTGGGCGTGATCGACGGACGGGCTCAATACCTGACAGCCGAGAAACTCATGACCGGCGATAAATACACGTTTATTCGAAGTGCCTATCTGCAAAGCCGAGCGTTCAAGATCAACGGCGCAACCGCAAAGGATGACTTTTGACCGGCGCGTGACGGCAGCATGTTCAGGCATGAGATCTGCTCGCCACAGCCGCCCATCAACGCCTCGGCGCGGATGGGCGGCGCCCCTGCGTTCGGTAGGTTATATATCGGCGAGCTGGACTTGATCACGACCACTTGATTTAGCACTGTACATGGCACTGTCCGCACGCCGAACGAAAGCGTCAAATGATTCCGATCGAATCCACGTCGCGACGCCGAAGCTACACGTTACTTGACCGGCCTCCTCAAAGGGGAGGGCGCTGACGAGGGCTCGAAGCTTTTCCGCCAACAACGTCGTATCGTTCAGGTCGCTTCCAGGGCAGATCAATGCAAACTCCTCCCCACCCGTTCTGCACAGAAGATCGGTTTTGCGTATTGCCGAACGTAGTCGCACACACAATGACTTCAGTACGCTATCACCGCACTGATGCCCCTTGAGGTCGTTGATGCGTTTGAAGTGATCGACGTCGAACATGATCAGCGATAAGGGGCTGTGTTGCGCGTCAGCCTCAACGAGCAGGCGTTCCATCAACGCTTCGAAGTGCCGGCGGTTATACACGTCCGTCAGGTGGTCGGTAATGTTCAACAAGCGCAAGTCTTGCGTGCGCTCATCAACCAGAGAGAGCGCGCGCGCACGCTGTGTGATCAGCATGTACACCATGAGCGTCATCAGCAGCGTCAATCCTGCTCCAAACGCGACGATCAGACTGACAAGCGCTGCGTGACTGTTAGAGCTCAAAAATATCGAGCTTGGCCGAAACTGCATCGAGTAGTGCTGGTCGGCTACTTTCAACACGCGTTGAGCGTAAAGCGCCGAAGGGGCGGCCGGCGATAAGCTCTGATAAAAGATGTCGTTCGGATGCGGCGTGTCGATCAATGACAGGGTCACGTTCAGTCGTTGCAGACTGGGTAACGGAATGCCATGTTCCATCAAGGACGCCAAGCGTATCGTCGAGACGATGAACCCCTGCAAACCATCATCGTTCAGTGAGGCCGCCGAGGACTCCTTGAAAACAGGCGCGACAAAGAAAAACCCGGTATGGCCACTGGTCATTTTCAACGGCGCCGACACGACCAGCCGGTGTGTTTCTCGTGCCTTTCTCAACAAGGCCTCGCGATCCGGGCTGGCGAGCACATCCATGCCCGGTGTTATCTTCACGTCATTGCGCTTGCACAAGTAGAGCAAGATCATGTGCTCCGGACGGCTGGTGAGGGGGGCTTCGGTCTGGGTCGTGGGATCAATCTCATGATACGAAAAGTCACCCGTACCATTGAGTAGCGCTTTTTCGCGAAACGTTTGTAGATCCTGCTCGAGAATCCTCGGTACCCAGCCGTACGTTTCACCCTCTTCGACGAGAGGCGTGACAAACCCCATGAACTCCTTTTCCGTGACATCGTCGGCGTTGATGAAGAAACGCCTGACGGTGTCCAATTTCAAGTCTTGGAAAGTAAAGCGTCGCTGCAGGCGACTGAATCGCTCGTCAACCTCTAGTTGGAACGCAACGCTGACGGTGCGCTGCTCCGACCCGACGAAAAGTATCAGTACCAAGGTCGTGATGGCCACCCCAGCCAGGCACACGAGAACACAAAGGGATACGTCGGATGCTTTGAGGGCGCTCATACGAAAGGACATCATTTCGTGTTCCTTACTCATCGCCAAAAACAACCTGCAGCCACTTGGTACGCTTTTTCGATTATCGGCACGCCAGCCAACATCTTTAAAGATTAGGCGATGAAATATTCACTGTCACCGCAAGTGATAGGGTTACCCGGCCAGCCGGTTTTTGCCGAGCACGTTGCTTCTCCGCCAACGGCTGATCCGCACCGTGAGGAACCGCCTGGCCTGGTCGATGCGCCCACTCCAACCCTGCCGGTTGTGCGGTTGCCTCCTGCATGAGCTAGAACTCGGTCACGACGGTTACGCCGGCGGTCTCGAAGCGATCCATGTTCATCAACGCGTCGATGGACTGCTCCAGGCTGATGGTTTTACCCACGAGTTTTTCCGGCGCCAGTTTTCCGGAGGTGATCATCTGGATCATGGCGTCATAACGATGTGCTTGCATGCCATGGCTGCCATAGATCTCAAGCTCGTGCGCGATGACCTTGCTCATGGGGATCGCCGGCGTGGCGTGGTCGGCGAGCATCAGGCCCACCTGGACGTGCTTGCCTCGACGGCGCAGGTTGTTGATGGAGTTGAAGCACGTGGTGGGATGGCCCAATGCATCCAGCGATACGTGGGCGCCCCCCTGGGTGATGTCCAGCACGGCTTCGGTGACGTCCGCAACGCTGTGTGCGTTCACGGTTGCAACGGCGCCGAGCGCGCGTGCCAGTTCGAGTTTTTCCGGCGAAATATCGATGGCGATGACATTTGCGCCGAGGGCCTGGGCGATCATCACGGCGGACAGGCCCACGCCTCCGCAGCCATGCACCGCCACCCACTGTCCGGCGCTGACATTGCCTTGGTCAACGACGGCGCGAAATGAAGTCGCGAAGCGGCAGCCCAGGCTCGCAGCGGTAGCGAAGTCCATGCTCTCCGGAAGCGCGACGAGGTTCAAGTCGGCCTGGTGTATACCGACGTACTCCGCAAACGACCCCCAATGAGTGAAGCCCGGTTGAAACTGCGTAGTGCAGACTTGCTGGTTACCGCTGTTGCACTCGGGACACGCGCCACATCCGCCGACAAAGGGCACCGTTACACGGTCGCCGACCTTCCACCGGGTGATGTCCCTGCCAACCTCCGTCACGATGCCGGCAAGCTCATGCCCGGGAACATGCGGCAGTTGGATGTCCGGATCATGCCCCTTCCAACCGTGCCAGTCGCTGCGGCAGACGCCCGTGCCCCGCACCTGTACGACCACACCGTGACGCTCCGGCGTCGGGTCTTCGACGTTCATCAGGCGCGGCGGTTGGGAAAAGGCTTCATAGATAACTGCTTTCATGAAAGTCACCTCTGCTTGGGATAGACACGACGCTGTATTCGATGGGTTTCCAGTGCCGGGCGGCTCGAATCAGTGCTGATCCATTATGTGCGAATGCCTTGAAATTGCTTTTCAGATTGCAGTTGATAGTGGGCGCTGAATGAAATTAATCTTCGTGAGCCGGCACATAATTGAAAGGATCAACCATGCATGAGCGTCTGGATAAGGTGGATATTGCAATCTCGGAGCGACTGCAGCGAGATGGGCGACTCTCGAATGTCAAGTTGGCGGAGCAACTTTCCCTCAGCGAAGCATCGTGTTGGCGTAAACAGAAACGCCTGGAGGAGTGCGGCGTGATCGAGGGGTATCAAGCCATCCTGAATCGCAGGAAACTGGGCCTGGGGGTGATGGCTTTCGTGCAGATCTCCTGCAGTGATCACAGTGAAGAAGCCACGGAAAAGTTTGAGAAAATCATAGCGTCGGCGCCGCAGGTGCTCAGTTGTCACAATACAACCGGCGAGGCGGATTTTTTACTTCAAGTCGTCGCAAGCGATTTGGACAGCTACAGCAGATTCGTTGAAAAGGTGCTGAGAAAGCTCCCGGGCGTATTGAGTATCCGCTCGAACCTGTCACTGCGAGAAATGAAGACCACCCATCGTTTTCCAGTGGCCGAGCTCCTGAGTATCTGAGGACCTTGAATCAGGGCGGCGGCCCGTTTGCCGGGCCCGGTCCGGGCGCTGCCTACTTGGCTCTCGGCAGGGCCTTTATCGCCTGGACGACCGCATTGACGATGGCCTGGGCGATGATCCCTTTGCGCCGCAATTGAGGGGCTTCGCGCTCAAAAAGCTGACGATTGGGCGCGGTTGTCGCTGGCCGTTTCCCGGAACAGTCGTGGTGACATACCGAATGTCGATTTGAAGTGCCGGCTGAAATGTGAACTGCTGCCATAGCCCCAGGCATAGGCAATCTCGGTGAGTGAGCGATGCGCTTGTTCGCGGTTACGCAGGTCCTCGGCGCAACGGGACAACCGACGCTGCCAGATATACTCGCTGACGCTGCAGCCCAATTCATCCTGAAAGGCCCGGTGCAAGCTGCGCACCGAGCACTGTTCGGCATTGGCGATGCGCTCGATGCTGAGGTCGCGGTCGGCCAGGTGGCGCTCGATATAGGCCTTGAGGCGATTCTGTTTGAAGAAACGGAAGTCGTGGTCCAGTTGCTTTTCATCCTGCTTGTTCTTCAAGGCATTGTTCAGCAACCCGGCGATGCTGTCGCCGATTAGCCCGGCCGACTGGCTGTTGAGCAAGGGGTATTGATGGTAAGCATCGCTGATCAGGTGCATCAGCATGCGCCCCAGCCCGTTGCGGCCACTCAAATGCATGTCGCCGGTCTGCGTCAGTTGCCCGGCGGCGCCCTGGAACAGCAGGATAAAGTGTTCGCAACCCTGGGTACTGGTGACGCTGAAGGGCTTGCCACAATCGACCAGGAGCATGTCGTCCGGTGCGACGGTACTGCTTTGCTGGCCTTGCTCGAAGTGACTGACACCGGCGACTTGCAGGATCAACATGCGCGGCGTGTCGACGACATCGAGCGCTTTGCTCAAGTGGCGTGAATAGCGATGGGCACTGGCGGTCATGCGGCAGAAACGCAGTTGGCCCAGGTCGCCGTATTCCAGCCGCCCCTGGAAGTTACCGTTGTGCAACGGGTCGATGTGAGTGGCTTCCAGGCGCTTTATATACTCCGGCGTGCGGCCCAGGTGGTCGCTCATGAACTCTTTCCACTTCATCAGCCGGTCAGAGCGAACGACCTGTTCGGTGGACACACAGGCTAGGTTATTCATAGGTTTCGCCTTCTGTCTTTTTGTTATGGCTGAAGGGGCAAGGAGGGCGCCTTGCCCAATTCTGACATGCGATCAGAACGGGTAGCGATGGCTCCCGGCTTGCCAGGTGACCCAATGTGCCCGGGTAAATTCATCCAGGGCATAGTGACCGTTAAACCGCCCGAGGCCAGAGTTCTTCTCGCCACCGAACGGTGCATTGGGTTGGTCATCGACGGTGATGTCGTTGATATGGGTCATGCCCGCCACGATGCCACGCGCAAAACCGAGGCCGCGTGCCATGTCCCGGGTGAACACGGCACTGGATAGACCGTATTCGCTTGCGTTGGCCAATTCCAGGGCGTGGGCCTGATTGTGTGCAATCATCAATGGCAATAACGGGCCGAAGGTTTCATCGCGGGCCAATGCCTGGTCGGGACCCACATCGCCGAAGACATGGGCGGGCAGCACCAGCCCCTGCGCCTGGCCGCCGCACAGTTGCTTGAGGCCGGCACGCTCGGCAGCGTCGATCTTCCCCAGCAGGCCATCGAGCTGGCTCTGGTTGACCACCGGCCCGATCACCGTATCGGCCTTGGCCGGGTCACCGGTCTTGAGGTTGCGCACGCGCTCGACCACCAGCGCGGCGAAGTCGGCATACAGAGAACGATCGACAATGACGCGGTTGACGCTCATGCATATCTGACCCTGATGCAGGAATCGCCCGACCACGGCGGCATGTGCCGCGATCTCGATGTCCGCATCGTCCAAGACCACCAGCGGTGCGTTGCCGCCCAGTTCCAGCGCCACGCGCTTGATGTGCTTGCCACCGGTGGCGATGCGTCCGACGTTGCGGCCCACGTCGGTGGAGCCGGTGAAGGAGATCAGGCTGGGTATCGGGTGTTCGACGAATGCATCGCCAATCTCCGAGCCCGCGCCGACCACCACATTCAGTGAACCTGCGGGGAACCCGGCTTCTTCGAACAAATGGGCAATCAGCAGGCCGCCGGTGACCGCCGTGTCACTGGCGGGCTTGAGCACCACGGTATTGCCCAGCGCCAGGGCCGGTACCACCGAGCGCATGCTCAGGTACAGCGGGAAGTTCCAGGGGCTGATGACACCGACCACTCCCAGCGGCTCGCGAAACACGAAGCTCTGTTCGCCAGGCTTGTAGCTGCTCAGGATCCGCCCCTCAACCTGCATTGGCAGCGTTGCGCACTCGCGAACCAGGTTGAGGGTGAACTGCCATTCCATCCCCGCCTTGATACGGGTACTGCCGGACTCACGGATCAGCCAATCAATGATTTCTTCGCTGCGGTCCTGGATGACCTGGGCGAGTTTTTCCAGCTGCGCACCGCGCTGTGTCGGGTGCAGTGCTGCCCAGTCGATCTGTGCGCGCTGGGCAGCCTGGTACGCGTCCTCCAGGTCGGCCACCGAGGCCAGGGGCATCTCCAGCAAGCGTTCGCCGTTGAACGGGTTACGGTCATCGAGGCGTCGTGTCGAACGACCTGTGCGCCAGGTGCCATTGATATATTGGTCGCCGCTGATGGCGTAGGTCGCGAAGGTTGGAATTGTCATTGTTTTACCTTGGGCAGGTAGCCGCGTTGATTGAGGGTAGATGAGGGCAGACCCTTTGGAATGTGTCTTTTCAGCTGCGGATCCAGGCGCGTCCCCAGGAGTTGAGGGTGTATTCCTCTTGGGGCCAGACGCCTGGCGCGCGGCTGGCTTCGGTGATTTCCAGCTCCGCCGAGAACTCCAGGCGATTGCGATCGGCATCGACCACCATGAAGAACAGGTTATTGCCCGGACCGTGGCGACCCGGGCCAAAGAACAACGTAATCCGCTCCTTGGCGAAGCGGTCGCCCCAGTCACGAATGTCATTCCACTCGTTGGTTTCGTAACAGTGATGATCCCATTCGTTTTTCGAACCGCGGAAAAACGCCAGCGAGTGGTGCTCGTCGTCTGAACGCAGGAAGCAGGTCGTGAGCTGGCCGCTCTGCTCATCGACGACATTGTCCGAGACCGTGAACCCCACCGTGTTGACGTAGAAGTCGATCATCGCTTCCAGCTCCGTGGTCTGGAACACCACATGCTGCAGGCGACCCGGCATGCCCTTGCGGTCGGTGGTGACGGCGCCACGAGACACGCCAAACACGGTCTGCCGGCCCTGGGGGTCACGGATTTGAAAGGCGCCGGTTTCCAGCAGCGGCGAGTCGAGCGCTTCGAGGCTACAACCCTTGCCCACCAGGTGCGTGCGCAGTTCGCTCAAGCGCGCTTGGCTGCCCAGGTCGTAGGCAGCCGCGAGCAGGCCGCTGTGATCGGCTGGCGAGATCAGCATGGCCCGTTGCGGCCCTTGGAGCAGCCAGCTGCCGTCTGCCTGCGCCAGGCCCTCCATGTCCAGCAGGCGCCGATAGAAGTCAACTTGCTGGTGGGGCGCTTTGCTCGCCAGGTGTAAGTAGCACAGGCGTGCGGGGGTAGAAGTCTGCAAGGTTTGCATAAACACCTCTGGGGCTGAAGGTTCAGGGGTAGACGGGGGCCATGGCCGGCTGATCCGCGCAGGCGCTTGTCGGGGGGATGCCGAACAGCGCCTGCAAGGCGGCGGCAGCCTGGTCCTGGGTGGTCCGGTCGAAGAGGGCGGCGACATAGCGATCGGGGCGCAGCAGCACAAACGTGTGGCTGTCGCCGAGCAGCTCCTTGAGCGCATCCTCATGGTCTTGAAGTACGGTGCAGCCAGGCAGCGATGGCAGGGCCTGGAAGTGCGCAGGCAGGATCAGGATGCGCTTGGCCTCCAGGTGATCCCAAAGACCGTGGCGCAGTTCGTCAAGGTGTTGGCGAGCAGGGTCGCCATATTGAATCAGGGCAAAGCCGGCACCGATGCTCGCGTCCAGCAACTGGACGTGGCCTTGGGCATCGGTCAGCAGCGGCTGAGGAAACATTTGCCCACAGGCCAGCTTTCCGGCCTTGCCTTCGGGCAGCACCAGGCCTTGGGTAAAGCGTGGTTTTGGCTTGAAGCGCATCTGTAGGAAATAGTCGCGCAGCGACGGCACCAGGCCGACCAACGCGAATGCCGCACTGATCAGGCGAGCACGCAGCACGGTAGCCGGCGCCATGACCACGCCCAGGTTCAGCGCCAACTTGATCAAGGCCCAGGCATGCCCGCGCCGCTCGCTTTCGTAGGACTGCAAGGCGGTCGCGGCCAATTTGCCGTTGAGTACACCGATCAACTTCCAGCCCAGATTGTGTGCATCGCGAACGCCACTGTTCATCCCTTGCCCAGCGTAGGGCGGGGTCAGGTGCGCGGCATCGCCGGCGAGCAATACGCGGCCCACCTGCCAGCGCTCGGCCACTCGGGCGTGAAAGGTGTAGACCGTCTTGCGCACGATCGACACCGGGGCATCGCCCTTGAACGGACGCAGCAGCGTGTGCAGGCTTTGCGGGCTGAGCACTTGCTCCTCGGTTTCGTCCGGCCGGAGCATGAATTCGAAACGCCGCGTACGGTGCGGGCCGGGCACTTCCACCACCGGGCGCCGGGCATCGCAGTACACGCGGGTCTGCCAGAACGGGTCGTCGTCCTGGTCGGTATCGACCACCAGCCAGCGCGAGGAGAAGCTCGACCCGACCATCTCGATCCCCAGTAGCTTGCGCACCGGGCTGCGGCCGCCGTCGCAGGCGACCAGGTAGTTGGCCTTGACGTCGAGCAGTTGGCCATCGGCGTCCTTGATCAAGGCACGCACGCCGTGCGCGTCTTGAGTGAACTCCAGCAGCTCATGATTGAAGCGTGCAGTCACGCTCGCAAAGCGCTCAAGACCGGTCTTCAGCGTGTGTTCGAACAGCGGCTGGCGAAAGGCATTGCGTTTGGGAAACCCATACACCTTGCCGGTGGGCTCGACCTTGCCAAAGCAACGCCCGCCCGCGCGGGTGAAGTAATGCACGCCGTAGCCGGGCACCACATCCCGTAGCACGGCGTCGTCCAGCCCGATCGCCTGCATGGTGCGCAGGGATTCATCGTCGATGGAGACCGCGCGGGGCTCGGTCACGGTGCCGGCTTTGCGGTCGATGATCAGGGTATCCACCTGGGCCTGGCCAAGCAGGTTGGCCAAGGTCAGTCCGGTGGGGCCGGCGCCGATGATCAGGACTTGAGTGCTGAAGCTGTTGAGGGTTGTCATTGTTATTCCCTTCCAAAGGTTTCAGTCCGGCTGCGCGGGGCGGTGAGTCAGGGCCGCCATGCGTTGCGAGAGTGTCTGCGCGAGGGCCAGCATCTGTTCCCCTTGTTGCGGTTCCTGGGCGTTGTCGCGCTCCTCGATCGGGCGTACGCAACTGATGCTGCCCAGCACCTTGCCGTCGCTGTCGAAAATCGGTGCCGCCAGGCCGTAGACGCCGGGATCGATTTCCGCCGCACTGGCGACATAGCCCTGGCGACGCAGTTGCTGCAGCGCGCGACGGAACTGTTCCCAGGTCTGGCCCAAGTGGCTGGCGCGCACTTCATCCGGGTTTTCCAGGAACAGCTGGCGGTGCTGGCGCGAGGTCATGTTGGCGAGGATCGCTTTCGATGTCGCGCCGAGGAATAACGGCCTGGGCGAACCCCGGGAGTAGCTGACCTCACTGAACAACTCGCCATGCTGGTGGATACACACCACCTGGTCCTTGAACAGCCGGCAGATCAGCCATACCTGTTGCTCGCTCCAGCGTGGCAGAGCCTGTTCCAGCGACTGTGCCGCGCGCACCAGAGGGTCGCTCAGGCGCAGCTGGCGGTCCCAGGTGATGATCCGTGCGCCCAGTGCATAGCGTCCGGCTTCGACCTGAAACAACAGGCTCGCCTCGGCCAGTTCGCGTACGTAGCGGTAGATGGTCGAGCGGGTGTAACCCAGCGCGGCGCCCATTTCGTCCACCGCCCAGATCGGGCTGGCCTCGGTGAACAGATCCAGCACCCGCAGCATGCGTTCCAGGCTGGAGCCTTTGCTATCGGCATCCAGGTCCGACGGGCGTTCTGATTCAGACAGTAGATTCATGACTCACTGCTCGTCGGCGATGCTGTTGCGCAGGAGGCCGATGCCGGAAATCTCGACTTCGACGGTGTCGCCGGGCTTCATCCAAACCGGCGGTTCGCGGAAGGCCCCGACGCCACCGGTGGTGCCGCTGACAATCACGTCGCCGGGTGCCAGTTCGGTAAACGTGGAGCAGTACTCGATCAACTGGCGCACGTCGAAAATCATGTCGCTGGTGCGGGTGTGTTGCATCACTTCGCCGTTCAGGCGCGTGGTCAGTTCCAGGTTTTGCGGGTCGCTGATTTCATCGCGGGTCACCAGCCAGGGGCCGAATCCGCCGGTGTGAGGGAAATTCTTGCCAGGCACAAACTGAAGGGTGTGCTTCTGCCAGTCGCGCACGCTGCCATCGTTGTAGCAGGCATAACCGGCCACGTAGTCCAGCGCGTCTGCTGCGTTGACGTGCCTTGCGGTTTTGCCGATGACCACTGCGAGCTCGCCTTCGAAATCCAGTTTGTGCGACACCTTCGGACGGATAATCGGCTGCAGGTGCGCGACCTGGCTGTCGGCGAAGCGCGTGAAAATCATCGGATAGGTCGGCATGTCACGCCCGGTCTCACGCACGTGGGTGGCGTAGTTGATGCCGATGCACAGCACTTTGCCGGGATTGGCGATCACCGGCAGGAAGGTGACGTCGGCCACTGGCACTCGGGGTAGTGGCGCGAGCACGGCGGGGGTCAGTTCCACCAGGCGATTGGCGGCGATGGCATGCTTGAGGTCGGGGCCAAAGGTGGGTTTGACCGATTCCAGGTCAATCAGTTGATCACCGTCGACCACACCGTAGGTCGTGCGACCGTGAACACTGAAGCTTGCAAGTTTCATGAAATGTCCTCTCGAAAAGGAAGCGGGAGATGGCGGCAATGGGGTCAATCTAGTCCTGCACATTTATCCTGTAAAGTGGGATTTATGCATAAATCCTGCAATATGAAATAAATGCTAATTTTCTGTTCGATCATCGGATTCAGCCCGGCAACCGGGCAGCCCGCGCCCTTCCAGCAAGTGGATGGCCACGGGCGTGTCGCTTGGAGGAGCGGTGGGCTGGCGCGATTTAGCGCGGTGCCCAGCAGCCGTGCAGGGACATGCGCATGCGGAACGGGATTTTGATGCGTGCGAGAGGGCCGGCGGCCATGTCGGTGGCGTCCAGCACCACCAGTTCGTTGCGGCCTTCGGCAATCAGGTTGAGCAGGCAGACCACATAGCCATCGCCTTCTGCGGCGTGCGCTGAGCGCGGAATGAAAATGGGTTCCTGGAAACAGCCACTGTCGCCGGGAAACCAGGCATCGGTGACACCGGTCGTGAGGTTGAGGTGAACCAGCAGGTTGAAAAACTGGAACGGCATCGGCCCGTTCGACGGGTTGTACGGGCGTTCTGGATCGAAGGCGAGGAGGAACCCATGTTCATACTTGCGACCGATGTAGCGATCATCGCAGCGTGGAAACTCGCAGGGATAGTCCGTCAGCGCCTGGGGTTGCAGTTCATCCTGCGCACTGTTCAGGTCGAATATCCAGCGCATCAGGCTGGCGGCCAGGGTCTCTGGCGGCGGTACGAAACCGTCCGCCTGGGGGAAGAAGTAGAAGATGTTGCCGCCGGTGACCGGCATGTCCACATAGATTTTGCCGTCTTCGTCGAACGCATTCAGGGTATGGCCCTGGAAGCCGTCCTTGGGCCCTTTGAACCAACGTACGTCGCGCGCATGGCCGTCACGGGGCACCACGGCAAATAGCTGGGGCAATTCGGGCTGCCACTGAAAATGCTGGCCGCCTTTTTTCATGCGCTCGACGTCCACCGTCAACGGGATCAGTGGGAACACCACATACCTTTCCGTGACCGCGAAGTCGTGGACCATCGCGGCGTAGGGCGCCTGGAACCAGATTTCATGCAGCAGCTTCCCCTCCGGCGATATCTCGAAATAGGCCATGTCGGGTGTGCCGTCGCCTTTGGCTTCGTAACTGAAGGCCAGCAGGTTTCCCGTGACGGGGTCGAGCTTGGGGTGGGCAGTGAACGTCGCGGCGTCGATCTGCCCGTCGAAATTCCACTCGCCGAGGGTCTCCAAGGTCAGCGGGTCCAGCGCCCAGGGCATGGCGTCCTCCTTGAGGGCCAGCAGGACGTTGTTGTGCGGGATCACAGACGTGTTGGCGGTGGTGTTGTTTTTGGCCGCCAGCGGGTCGTTGGTGTAGACATTGCGGTACACACCATTGAGCGAACGCCCTTCGCGACGCTGGGCGACCAGGCGATCGGTCAGCACATAGCGGCGGCGCAGCGAAACCTTGCCGTCGGCAAAATAAAAGCCGCTGACCAAGGCATCGCCATTGAAGAAAATATCGCTGCCGAGCATGGGCGGGTACTGCGGGTCGGGTGACACCTGGTAAAAGGCACCCCGGATCGCCTCGGGAAGGGTGCCTTCGATCTCAAGGTCATACACGTCGCCCTCAACGCGACTGGGGGCATACAGCGCCCCGGTAAACTCCGGGGTGTGGGGGAATGGCGTATTCATCGGGTTATCTCATTGATCGGTTGGTTTGACGTCGTTCAGGCGGATTGGGCTGACAGGGCCTGCCCGCGAGGCTTGACGCCGCGACGGAAGCGGGCCACCACCAGGCACGAGATAATCAAGGCCAGCCCATAAGCGCAGGCGGCCAGCCAGCCGACCGCCCGGAAATGCCCCTCGCCGACGACCAGCGCGGCGCCAAAGGGGCCAAGCCCTTGCCCGATGAATATCGCGGCGTTGCCCAGGCCTGCCAGGCGACCGGAGGGATCCAGTTCGGCGGCCATGGAAAGCAGGTACGGCAAGCTGAAGAACCACACCATATGGATCAGGCACGCCGTGGTGGCAAATGCAACGGTACTGTCGCCGTACACCATGATCAGGGTCGCCACTAATGCAGCACCGAAGCTCAACAGTTGCGGGAACAGTAGGCCAAGCCGCCGTCCGATCAGACCGGAGAGGCCCGCACCCAGGGCGCCCGCCAAGATGCTGCCACCGAGGATAGCCCCGATCTGTTGAGGTTCCAGGCCCAGGCTTTTACCGATTCGTTCCTGGTACACCCACAGGGCGGAATGCCCGAAGAACAGCAGCGCAAACAGCGCGATCAGCAGCAGCGAGGTCAGCCCGAACGGTCGGGCGGCGCCATGGGCGATGCGTTGGGCGTCCGGGTAGTACCGGGGGATTCTCCCGCAACCCAATGCGGCAAGCAGGCTGGTGATGGCCAGCAGGCCAAAGGCACCGCGCACGCCAAATACCTGCAGCAGCAGAGGCATTGAGGTGACCAGCAGCATGCCCCATAACAAGTTGCCGATATTGATCACTGCAAACGTTGCATCTTTGGACCGGCGCAGTGCCGCGGTCGCATACACCACCGCCATGACCGCGCCACCGCTGGCGCCGCAGATGATCCGCAAGATCACCAGCCACGTCTGGCTGTGAAGCTGGGTGCTGGCCAGGTTGCCGACGGCCAGTATCAACAAGGCTACCCGTGCAAAGCGGCGGCGGTCGACACGGGCCATGAGCAGGGCACATACGCCGCAGGCGATGGCCATTGCGATCAGTTCGGCGGCGAAGATCACGCCGATGGCATTGAGCGGCACCCCCAGTTGATCAATCAGCGCGCCGCCCAGAATCGGCTGGATCTGCAGCGTTCCCAGGGAAATGACCATCATCAGGCAAATAGCGCCCAGTGATTGCTTGCTGTCGATGGAGTCGAGCGCATTCATCACACATCACCTCAGTCAGAACTTATGGACGTAGCGAACTTGCACGGCGTAATCGGTCTTGCTGCGGTTCTCTACCCCGGTTTCTTTATAGGTATTGAGCCAGAACGCCTTGTCCTCAGTGATCTTCCAGAACAGGCCGGGGCCAATGCCAAGGACTTTCTCGCGAGAGTTGCTCAGGCGGTCGCCGTTGACCTGGTCATCGGAAATCTGCCGGAAGTAATACCCGTTGATCCCGACCGAGACCTTCGGGTACACCTCGTAGGAGGCGGTAAAGTTGGCCCAGGCCGACTGCCCTGATTGGGTGTCGCGCACGGGGCGCCCTTCAAAGAACTGTGCCGAGCTGCTCGCGGGATCGTCGTTCTTGAAGTTGTACAGGTAATTCAGGCGCCAGCTCACTTCCCAGCGTGGTGCCGGCATCAAGGTCGCGGCCCAGTAGGGGTTGAAGGAAAAGTAATGGGAGCCGGGGTTCAAGTCCTTGTGTTTGTCGTACTTGCCTGTGGGCAGGATCGTATCGAAGGCCACGCGTTGCACGAACACCGGTCGGCCTTCGGCGTTGACGAGCGGATCGAACTGGATCTGCGGGCCGACAGTGACGTCACCCAGGCCGACCCCGTTGTCCTTGAGTTTGACGCCGTTGTCGCCGAAGTCGCCGTCCAGGGAAACCACCGGTACCAACAGGCTCCAGCCCAGGTGCGCGCCGCCGCCGATGGTGTCCGGTGAGTAATAGCTGAACTGGTTGATCAGGGTAATGACATTGATCTTCGGGTTATCGAAGTTGCCGTTGTCCTTGCCGCCATTGTCACGAATGCTGCTGGACGTACTGAACTTCAAATAGGTCTGATGCGTCAGCCCCGGTGGGCCGGCGAACCCGTCGTAGAAGCTGGTGCCGCCCAGGTTGATGCTGCTGGGTTGGCTGACGGAGGGCGGTGGAGGGCCCTCGGCAGCAAAGGCGGCAAGTGATACGCAACTGAGGGCCAGGCACGCTGGCAAGGATGGTGTCAGTCTCATTGACGTCGCTCTATTATTGGAGTTGTGAGCTGGGGTTGCTTCCCCTGGCACTTCAACTTTAATTCCCGAGCGTTGCTGTTACTTGTACACAGCGGTCAGAGTTGACTGAGAGCGTCATGTCACGCCGGTTGATTTGCCCTCTCAACGGGTTGAGAGGCGCGATGCCGTGAACGTGGTCTGTTCAACGTCCCAGTAGATGACGCGGCACACACACCTACTGTGCGTCGCCACTCACTGTGAAAAAAATCGATCAGACCCTGTTAAAACGTCTGCCCCATGGAAAACTGGAAGACCTGCTTGTCGGCATTCTCAGGTGTGCGAATCGGATAAGCCAGGTTGACGCTCAATGGCCCCAGCGGGCTGTACCAGGTCACTCCCACCCCCACCGAACTGGCCATCTGGCTCAGGTCCACACCGCCGCAGCCTTGGGTAGTGCTCAGGTAGCACTTGTCCGAATACACCGAGCCCACATCCCAGAACAGCGAAGTGCGCACGGATTTGTTGTCCTTGATGAACGGCACTGGGAACAAGTACTCCGCGCCGCCGGTAATCAGGATATTGCCGCCCAGCGCCTCCGTATCCCGGTCCGAATAGTAGGCCTGGCCGGCGCTGGCATAAGTCCCGGTCGCCGGGGTGCTGCGTGGGCCGAGCGTGCCGCTTTCAAAACCGCGCACCGTGCCTTCGCCACCGGCCGTATAGCTTTCATAGAAGGGTAAGCCGTCGGTGGAACCGTAGCCGTTGCCGTAACCGAGCTTGGTATGCAAGCGCAGAGTGGTGTTGTTGCTGACCGGCAGGAAGGTTTGTCCCGTGTAGTCGAGCTTGTAGAAACTCAGGTCGCTGCCGGGCACCGTCACCGTCAGGTTGAGGTTTTGCGAGTGCCCACGCGTTGCCAGCACGCCTTTGTTCAAGGTCGATTCCGACCAGCCCAGGTTGGCTTTGAAGTTGGTGAACTGTTTGCCTTCGCGCTCGATGAAGTCGTAGATCTCGTCGGCGCTGTAGGTGCCCGGTTCGATACTGTCGTGTTGGGCGGTCAGGCCGACACTCAGGCGCGACGTCTCATTGATCGGGTAGCCGAGGCTGACCCCCAGGCCATAACTGTTGATGGCGTAATAGGACACGCCGTCATCGTAGTATTTGTTGTAGTCGGTCTTGTTGTAGAACGCGTTGTAACCCAGGCTCACGCCATCACGAGTGAAGTAGGGATCGGTGAAACCGATGTTGTACTTGCTCTGGTAGGACGACCGGGTCAGCCCCAGGCTGGCGGAGTTGCCTGTGCCGAGGAAGTTGTTCTGGGTAATCGACCCGCCGAGGATCAGCCCCGAACTCTGGGCGAAGCCGACGCTGGCCGTGATCGAGCCGGACGCTTGTTCTTCTACGGCGTAATTCACATCCAGCTGGTCATCCAGCCCGGTCACTGCTGGCGTCTCGACGTTCACTTCCTTGAAGTACCCCAGGCGCTCCAGGCGCACCTTGGACTGGTCGATCAGGTAGGTCGAGGCCCAGCCGCCCTCCATCTGGCGCATTTCGCGACGCAGCACCTGATCGTCGGTCTTGGTATTGCCCCGGAAGTTGATGCGGTTGACGTAAGCCCGCTTGCCAGGCTCGACGCTGAAGGTGATGTCGACCGTGTGGTCCGCTTCATGCACCTGCGGCGTGCCGTTGACGTTGGCGAACGTGTAACCGTCGTTGCCCAGGCGGCGGGTGATCAGGTCCGAAGTGGTGGTCATCAATTTGCGCGAAAACACTTGGCCCTTTTGCACCAGTAGCAACGCCTGGACTTGGTCCTGCGGGACTTTCAGCTCGCCACTCAACTTGACGTCGCGCACCGTGTATTTCTGGCCTTCCTGGATATTCACGGTGATGTACACGTGCTTTTTGTCCGGGGTCATGGAGACCTGCGTCGAGGTGATATCCATGTTGATGTAGCCGCGGTCCAGGTAAAAGGAGCGCAGGCGTTCAAGGTCGCCGGAGAGTTTCTCCCGCGCGTATTTATCGTCGTTCCGGAAAAAGGACAGCCAGTTGCTGGTCTTGAGCGTGAATGAGTCGAGCAAGGCGTCGTCGGCGAATACCGTATTGCCGACCACATTGATGTGCTGGATCGATGCCACTTCGCCTTCGTCGATCTTGATCTTCAGGCCCACGCGGTTGCGCGGTTGGGGCACGACCTCGGTGTCGACCGATGCCGAATAGCGACCCTGGGCCACGTACTGGCGCTGCAGTTCATTGCGTACGCCCTCCAGGGTGGCGCGCTGGAATATCTCGCCTTCGGCCAGGCCTGATTGCTTCATGCCTTTCATCAGGTCATCGGTGGCGATCGCCTTGTTGCCCTCGAACTCGATACTGGCAACCGAAGGGCGCTCGACTACATTGATAATCAGCACGTCGCCTTCGCGGCTCAACTGGATGTCCTGGAAGTAACCGGTCTTGAACAACGCCCGGGTGGAATCCACCAGGCGCCGGTCATCGGCTTCGTCGCCGACGTTCAGCGGCAATGCACCGAACACGCTGCCTGCCGAGACCCGTTGCAGGCCATTGATTCGAATATCCGAGATTTTGAAGCCTTGGGCGAGTGCCAGTGAGGCATTGAGCAGCAGCGCAACCGAGCAGAGCAGGCGCGAAAAATTCATCAAGATCTTTTCCAGAACACATCGACAAGCAGCGCCGGCGCGCTTGGTTCACTCGCCGACCGGTGAAGAGCCAGCATAAGAGTGCACGGCGTTTGGTGCGGTTAACTGAATGTCAAGTTAGGTAAAGGTTGGCCCGAATCCCGGCTGCAAGGCTGATAATGCGCGCCCACCCCTCGGACGAGCCCGTCATGATCTCCGTACTGTTAGTCGACGACGACCAGGAATTGACTGAAATGCTGCGCCAGTACCTGGAGTGCGAAGGGTTCGCGGCCACGGCCGTGCATACGGGCGAGGCGGGTGAGGCTGAGGCGCTGTCGGGTCGCTACAGCATCGTGGTGCTGGATGTGATGCTGCCCCAGCGTTCGGGCATCGAGGTACTGCGGCGTATCCGTGCCGTCAGCCAAGTCCCGGTGGTGTTGCTCACCGCCCGTGGCGACAACATCGACCGCATCACCGGCCTGGAACTCGGTGCTGATGACTACGTGCCCAAACCCAGCTCCCCAGGCGAGTTGGTGGCGCGCCTGCGAGCCATCATGCGCAGGGTGCAGGCGGTGGGCCAGCCAACCACCGAGGTGATCAAGACCGGCTCGCTGGTGTTATGGCCCGGCAAGCGCCAGGCCTTGTGGAACGGTGCGGAACTGGGCGTGACCAGCACCGAGTTCAGCCTGCTCGAAGAACTGGCCCGCAGCGCCGGCCAAGTGGTGAGCAAAAAGGATCTGTCGCTCAATGCCCTGGGTTGCCCGCTGACCCGCTATGACCGGCGTATCGACGTGCATATCAGCAGCATCCGGCAAAAGCTGGGGCCGCGCCCGGACGCCAAGGCCTGGATCCAGAGCGTGCGTGGCCTCGGCTACCTGTTGATTGCCGAATGACCAAGCCCAGCCTGCTGTTCTGGAAACTGTTCCTGGCGTTCTGGCTGGCAACCACCTTGACGTTCCTGGTGGGGGTCGGTGTGCTGGAACTGAGCCGCTTCCGCCCGGGAGACCCACATGTGGGCGCCATCCTCGCGAGTGAGCAAAAGCTGCTGGAGCAATTTGGTGTCGACGCCGCTGGCCAGTTCCTGGCGGTATGGGAGCGTCCGCCAGACGAGGTCATCGGCATCTATGACCGCACCGGCCAGTTACTGGCGGGGTCTGCGGTTGCGGCGCCGGCCTTTGAACGCGCGGTGACCAGCAAGGAAGGCCTGGCGCTTTCACTGCGCTCCAGCCACGCCCCCGGTGATGACGGCGGCAGGCCCTGGCAACAGGTCCCGCTGATCATCGGCACGTTGATGAGTGCGCTGTTCAGCGGGTACATGGCGTACTACCTGGCCTGGCCGTTGGCGCACCTGCGCCGGGCGATGAGCGATGTGGCCCAGGGGCGCTTCGAAACCCGGGTCAAGCCCTCCATGGGCAAGCGCCGCGATGAAATCGTCGACCTGGCCGAAGACTGCGACCGCATGGCCAACCAGTTGAAGGTGTTGGTGCAAGCCCAGCACCATCTGCTGCACGACATCTCCCATGAACTGCGCTCACCGTTGACGCGCATGCAAGCGGCCATCGGCCTGTTGCGCCAGGACGCCGCACGCCTGGAAATGCTCGAGCGCATCGAGCGCGAGTCCGAACGCATGGACACGCTGATCGAGGCGTTGCTGACCCTGGCCCGCCTGCAGGGCCGCCCTGAAAGCATCGAGCGCGAACCCGTGGATATCGTTGAATTGCTGACGATGATTGTCGACGATGCGCAATTCGAAGCGGGTATCAAGGACTGTCGCGTTCACTTGCAGGCTTGCCCGCCGTTTATCGCCTGTGTCAGCGGCGAGTTGCTGTACCGCTGTTTTGAAAACGTGATTCGCAACGCCGTACGCTATACCCGTCCGGGAACGACCGTGCAGGTGTCGGCGCAGGTCAATCGCGAAGCTAATCGCTTGAGCGTGCGCATCAGCGACCATGGGCCAGGGGTGGCGCCCGGACGACTGCGCACGATCTTCCAGCCGTTCGAACGCGGTGTGGGCGATGCCACTGTCGGCTTTGGCCTGGGCCTGGCCATTGCCGCGAGGGCGGTGCAGATGCATGGCGGCCATATCGAGGCGCGCAATGAGTCAGGGGGCGGGCTGATCGTGGAGATCAACCTCCACAGCGCGCGATCTTTACACGACATTACATTGGCTTGACCGCCCTGTACGTCGCCCCTCATTAGACTGCTCGCCAGTGATCGAGCGGAGGTGGCAATGTTTCAGGTGCATAAAAAGGGCTTTGTGCCCGGCAGGAAGATGGTCGACGGCCTGGTCCCGTATGATTTCTTTTGCGAAGACAACCCGGCGATCAATCTCTTCGTGTTTACCGGTGCCGCCACCCCTGGCGCGGCGGTCGAGGAGCAGACGCTGTGGGGGTTTACGCGGCTTGAGCGGTTCGAGGCCATGACCTGTGCGCTGCTGGGCAACAAGCAGCACAGCGGCTGGTTCCAAAGCGTCAGCGTGCTGACCGGGCCCAACCAGAACGGCACGCAGAGCGTGAAATTCCAACGCGTGCTGAAAATCATCAAGCACGCAAGCAACACCCGCAAAGTCGACTACGAGATCCTCACCGACGAAGGTGACACCTACTTCACACGCCCGCCCGTCGCTGAAAGCAGTGCGCAAACCGTCATCTACTCGGCCGAACCGGGTTGAAAATGGCTGGTTTGCCTTGACTCCGGATCTACGGGCCAAGGGCGGTGTTTCGATAGGTGCCCCGGCGTGGCCCGCCACCTGTTACGTGCGCCCACCCACGGGGCAGTTTCTGAGCTGTTTGGTAGCACACGCCTACGGCGTCATTGCGAGCCCGCTGTAGTCACTTCCGCGCTGTTCCATCTAAATCAATCACTTGGCCGATCTTTGCGTAATGTGGCACGTATTCTGCTTTTTTGTATTCATGGATAATTGGATACAAAAATTCAAAAGGTGCCGTCGATGCAATTTGCCCCCGCTTATGTTGAACGTCAGCCCCTCACGGCGGAGGAGGAGGCCTACAACTTCCTGCTGGATGCCATTTGTAGCGGCCGCTACCGCAAGGGTGATCGGCTGATCGCTGAAGACATCGCCGGTGAGATCGGCATGAGCCGCATGCCGGTGCGCGAAGCCTTCCGCCGCCTGGATGCCCAAGGCCTGGTGACCCTGCGGCCCAACCGTGGCGCCATTGTCAGCGGGCTGGATATTGACGAGCTGCACGAGGTGTTCGAGATGCGCAGCGCCCTTGAGGGCTTGGCGGTGCGCGTTGCGGTGGGGCGTATCGGCGAGCGCCAACTGGCGGCCCTCGAGCGCATGCTCGACGCGATGGACGACTACCGCGATGAAGGCGCCGCGTGGGTCAGCCGCCACCGCGCCTTCCACGAATACCTGTGCAGCCTCAGCGGCCGCCCGCGCCTGATGAAGCAGATTTGCGCGCTGTACTCGCTGGTCGAAGCCCCCATGCGCCTGTGGCTGCAACACGGCGAAAAACCCCTCAGTGCCCGCGAGGAGCACGCGGTGATCCTCGACGCGATTCGTGCCGGTGATGCCGCGCGCGCCGAAGCCGTGGTGCGCGAACACATCGAGGGTACGGTGCCGGCGCTGATCCAATTCCTGCAAAACGAACAATAAGAAAGCTGTCGTGTTTTGACGTTGATTCCTGCCCCCGTTATTCAACGAACTGGAGTGTCTGGTCATGCATAAACGCCGCGCCTTGCTGGTGGCTGTCTCCCTCGGCCTCTGTAGCCAATGGGCCTTCGCTGCGCCCCAGGTACCGGAGCGCCTGAAGAGTGTCGACAAACTCACCTACTGCTCGGGGATGGATTCACCGCCCCTGGTGTCCTTCGATGAAGCGCAGAAACCGCGGGGACTCACCGTCGACCTGGGTCTGGAGATCGCCAAGCGCCTGGGCGACAAACAGGTGCAGTGGCGGGTGATTCCGTTCTCCGGCCTGGTGCCGGCGTTGCTCGCCCAGCAGTGCGACATGATCGTCGACCAGCTGTTCGACAAGCCCGAGCGGCGCCAGGTGATCGACATCGTCAACTACATGTATTCCAGCCAGTCGGTGGTGGTGCCCAAGGGCAATCCCAAGGGCATCAAGGCATTGGACGACCTGTCCGGGCACAAGGTCGCGGTACTCAACGGCTCCACCATCAAGACCTTGCTGGACACCCAGAACGACAGCCTGGCTAAGGCCGGCAAGCCGCCGATGAAACTGGTGGTGTACAACACCGACACCGACGCCTTCCAGGCCCTGCGCATCAGTCAGGTCGACGCCTACGGCACCACCGTGGAAACCGCCGGTTACTATGCCGCCATGGCCCCGGACCTGTTCCAGGAAGGCGTGCCCGCGTTCAGTCGCATCCTCACCGGCCTGGGCATACGCAAGGATGATCCACAACTGACCGCCGCCGTGCAGCAGATCATCAGCGACATGCGCAGCGACGGCAGCTATGTGCAATTGCTCAACAAATGGCATGTCAGCAGCGACACACTCGACTGAGGTTCTACAACGATGAATTTCAATTGGGATGTGTTCTGGCAATACCTGTTGCAGCCCAGTGGGGTCTACCTCACCGGGCTGTGGCTGACGTGCCTGATCAGCGTGCTGGCGATGCTGCTCGGCTGTGCGCTGGGCCTGGCGGCGGCGCTGTTGCGCCTGTCGAAGAACCCGCTGCTGCACCTGCCGGTGCGTTTTTATGTATGGCTGATGCGCGGCACACCGTTGCTGGTGCAGATCGTGTTCCTGTACACCGCGCTGGCGGCCGGCGGGATTTTCCGCTTCGAGGACATCGAACTGTTCGGCCTGATCGTCCCCGGCAATATCCAGGCGGCGATTATCGCATTGGGCCTGAATGAAGGTGCCTACATGGCCGAGATCATCCGGGCCGGCATCGGCGCGGTGGACAAGGGCCAGTACGAAGCCGGCCGTTCCCTGGGCATGGGGTTCGCCAAGCTGATGCGGCGCATCGTGCTGCCCCAGGCGTTCCGGGTGATCGTGCCGCCGCTGGGCAACGAGTTCAATGTGATGCTCAAGAACACCACCCTGGTCAGCGTGATCGGGGTGCAGGAGTTGCTGCTCAGTACCCAGATGATCACCTCGGCGACCTTCCGTGTGTTCGAGTTGTACCTGGTGGTTGCCCTCTACTTCCTGACGCTGACCACCTTGTGGGGCTTTTTCCAACGTTGGCTCGAAACGCGGTTCAGCCAGTCTGACCGGCCTTCTGCGCCACCACCGGCAGCCAGCCGCATGTTCGGGCGCAGCACCCTGAAACTGCTGAGGGGACGTTAACCATGGCGCACCAAAGTGAAGAACTGATCATAGAGGCGCTGGATATCCACAAGTCGTTCGGCACGCTGCAGATCCTCAAGGGCATCTCCCTGCAAGTACGGCGCGGTGAAGTGGTGGTGCTGATCGGCGCCTCGGGCTCGGGCAAGACCACCTTTATCCGCTGCATCAACCTGCTCGAAGACATCCAGGGCGGGCGCATCCGCGTCAACGGCCGTGCCATGGGCTATCGCGAGCGCAGCGACGGCAGCCTGGTGCGCGATTCGGAGCGCAACATCGCCCGCCAGCGTCGCGACATCGGCATGGTGTTCCAGCGTTTCAACCTGTTCCCGCACATGACCGCGTTGGAAAACATCATCGAAGCGCCAATCCAGGTGCTCGGCACCCCCCGTGCCGAAGCGTTGGAGCAAGCCCGTGGACTGTTGGCGCGGGTCGGCCTGGCGGACAAGGCCAGTCATTACCCCTCGATGCTCTCCGGCGGCCAGCAGCAACGGGTGGCGATTGCCCGCGCCCTGGCGATGAAGCCCCAAGCCATGTTGTTCGACGAACCCACCAGCGCCCTCGACCCGGAAACCGTTGGCGAGGTCCTGCAAGTGATGAAGGAACTGGCCGAGGAGGGTATGACGATGGTGGTGGTCACCCACGAAATGGGTTTCGCCCGCGAAGTCGCTGACCGTGTGGTGGTGCTCGATCAGGGCGAACTGATCGAGCAAGGGCCGCCGGAACAGATCTTCAGCCACCCCAGCCACCCCCGTACCCGGGCGTTTCTCAGCCGCGTGTTATGAGCCCGCTAATAAACCCTTGTGTTGAAGAGCCTTTGCCATGTTGAAATTCTCCGCTCACGAGTACCCCTATCCCTCGCAACGCCAAAGTGTGTTTGCCCGGCGCGGCATGGTTGCCGCGTCCCAACCCCTGGCCGCCCAGGCCGGGATCGAAATCATGCAAAAGGGCGGCAACGCCATCGACGCCGCCATTGCCACGGCGGCTGCGCTGACGGTGGTGGAGCCTACCGGCTGCGGCCTCGGCGGCGACGCGTTTGCGCTGGTCTGGTGCAAGGGCCGGTTGCACGGTTTGAACGGCAACGGCCATGCGCCGACGGCCTTGAGTATCGACGCGGTCAAGGCCGCCGGGCATGACCAGATGCCGCTGTACGGCTGGACCCCCGTCACCGTGCCCGGCTGCCCCTCGGCCTGGGCCGAGCTGTCGCAACGCTTCGGTAAGTTGCCGTTTGCCGAGTTGCTGCAACCGGCCATCAGCCTGGCTCGCGACGGTTTCCCGTTGTCGCCGGTGGTTGCCCATCAATGGCAGATCTCCTTGAACGAATTCAGCCCGCATCGTGACGCGGTGCTGGAGGCCTGGTTCGACACCTTCTTGATTGATGGTCGCGCGCCACGGGCCGGGGAGATTTTCCGCAACCCGGCCCAGGCCCGCACCCTGGAAGAACTCGCCGCCACCCGCTGCGAAAGCCTGTATCGCGGCGCGCTGGCCGAGCGCCTCGACGCCCATTCCAAGGCGAGCGGCGGCTACCTGCGCGCCAGCGACCTCAGGGATTACCGCGCCCAATGGGTCGAGCCGATCCACATCAACTACCGAGGTGTGGACGTCTGGGAAATCCCGCCCAGCGGCCAGGGCCTGGTGGCGCTGATGGCGCTGAAAATCCTCGAAGGCTTCAGCTTCGATCACCGCGACAGCCAGCAAACCTGGCATCGCCAGTTGGAGGCGATGAAGCTCGCCTACAGCGACGGCCTGCACTACATCACCGACCCGTTGCACATGCGCGTGGCCGTCGCCGATTTGCTCAGCGATGACTACAGCACCCGTCGCCGTGCGCACATCGGCGAACAGGCCCTGCCACCCAAGCCCGGCGACCCTCACGCCAGCGGCACGGTGTACCTGGCCACCGCCGACGCCGAAGGCAATATGGTCTCGTTCATCCAGAGCAACTACCACGGTTTCGGCTCCGGCGTGGTGCTGCCCGACAGTGGCATCGCACTGCAGAACCGTGGGCAGGAATTCAGCCTCGACCCGACCCACGCCAACTGCTTGGCGCCGGGCAAGAAAACCTTCCACACCATCATCCCCGGCTTCCTCACCCAGGACGGCCAGGCCCTCGGCCCGTTCGGCGTAATGGGCGGCTATATGCAGCCCCAGGGCCATGTGCAGATGGTGATGAACCTGGTGGACTTCGGCCTCAACCCGCAAGCGGCCCTGGACGCGCCGCGCTGGCAGTGGCTGGGCGACATGAAGGTCGGCATCGAACAGGGCGCCTCCCGCGACCTGGCCAATGCCCTGGTGCGGCGCGGGCACCAGGTGCAGATCGCCAGCGACCTCACCGACTACGGGCGCGGGCAGATCATCCTGCGCGACCCGGTCAGCGGGGTGCTGTGCGGCGGCACCGAGCCAAGGGCGGATTCGCATATTGCGGCATGGTAAGGCGCGTCAGTACACGCTAAGCAACACCCAGCCCGCCAGCGCTACCAGCGCGGTGTTCACGCAGGCCAGGGCGAAGCCGAAGCGCACCAACTGGCCTTCTTCCTCGGCGCTGGTCTTGGCCAGCCCGAGCACCAGCATCACGATCGACAGCGAACCCAGCGCGGCATGCCCGGCCGCGCTGTTTTGCACGGCCGCCAACAGCCCGCGTGACGACTCGGGCAGTAGCGCCACGGCCGGCATGAAGATCGCGTTGCCGCCGACGTTGGAGCCGGTCATGTAGCCCGACAACCCGCCGAGTAACGCCACCAACGGCGCTGCGGCGCTATCCGGCAGCCCAATCAGCACCTGGACAAGGCCGTCGAGAAAGCCGGCCTTGACCATCATCTGCGACATGGCCAGGAAGAATAAAATCGTCAGCAATGGCCGCCGTGCACGTGCGCCGAGCGTGCCGAGCAAGGCCCCGCCGCCCCGCCTGTGCACCCACACCAGCACGAGCAACAAAGCAATGCCGGGAGACGCCAGCGGTTTCCAGGCGACGTGCTGGCCGCGCACCACCCAGGCGTCTTCCAGGTGGGTGAGGGCATTGAGGCCCTTGAGCAGCACGATGCAAATGATCAGCGCCAGGTAGGGCCAGGCTTTTCGCGGCCAGGCCAGCGCCGTCGCGCCCTGGCGTCGATGCAACGCCAGCAGCAAGGTCGTAGCGGCCACGCTCAATCCCGCGCTCACGCCGGCCACTTCCGGGCCCAGCCAACGGCTCGACGCGTAGAGCACACCCAGAAACAGCAGGCCCAATCCCACCAAGGCGCGGCTGATACCCACCCCACAACAGTACGACGCCAGGGCCGCCAGCACGATGAAGACCGGCGCACTTGTCAGCGCTGAGGTCGACGCCAGCGCGGCTGCATCCACATGTGCCAGTGACGCGCCGATCACCGTCGCCAGGCCCAGGGTGCCCCACGGCATGATCGCCATGCCGGTCAACGCCACGCGCAGCGCGATGCGGCGTTCGAACAGACTCAGCAACAACGGCACCGTGGCGATCAATGAAACGCCGAATCCAGTCATTGCCTCCAGTAACGGCGCCAGCCCCAGCACGATGAACACCACCAACTCGGCGCGCTTCAAGCCCAATGCCTGTACCCATTCGCTCAGCGCCTGGTTGACCCCCATGCGCTCGATCAGAATCACGAACGCCAGCCCCGGCACAATCACCAACGCGGTGCTGGCGAACAACACCGCCGTGTCCTTGAAGGCCGCCATCGCGGCACTCGGCAGCAACCCCTCGAACAGCCATAACACCGCCACCAGTGCGGCACCGGCAATCGCTGCCTGAACCGGTGGGCGACGCAACACCATCAGCATCGACATCACCAGCAACACCGGTGACAGGTGGATCAACAACGCCATGAGACACTCCCTTTCTGCATGCCAGAGGAGTTGCGATAGTATTGAGGTCCCGGTCGTCATTGGTCTCTGATTCGAGGCTGTTTTCGATAAAATTTCTCACCCTGACGAGCGCGCGCCCCCGATGGCCAAACCTGCTGCTTCCCTGCTGGACCTGGACGGTTTCGACTGGTCGATCCTGGCGCTTGTGCAACGTGACAATGGCTTGCCCCTGCGCGCCCTGGCCGAGAAGGTCAACCTCTCCACCGCCGCCGTGCAACGCCGTATCAAGCGCATGGAGGAGGGCGGAGTGATCAGCGCGAACGTGGCGGTGGTCGATCCGGTCAAGGTCGGCAAACCGATCACCATCCTGGCCGAGGTCTCCGTCGAGCGCACCAGCATCGACGCGCTGACGGCAACCAAAGCCAGTTTCTCCGTGCCCCAGGTGCAGCAGTGCTACTACGTCACCGGCGAGGTGGATTTCGTGCTGGTGCTCAATGTCGCCAGCATGCAGGAGTACCAGGCACTCGCCGCGCGTTTGTTTGCCGAGAACCCCAACGTGAAGTGGTTCAAGACGCTGGTGGCGTTGGATCGGGTCAAGGTGGGATTGGAAGTACCGATCAGTTGAAGTTTTTTTGAAAAAGTTTGGCGGCAGCTGTCCCTTTTTTTCACTTCGCCTGTCATTCCAGGTAAGTGAACATTATCGAGAGCTTCCTCCAATGCCCGCAGTCCGACCCTTGCGCTTGCGCCCGTTGCTGAAACTGAGCCTGATGCTGAGCCTCAGTGCCAGCCCGTTATTCGCCGCCGTCAGCTATGCCGAAGACACCGCCAGCCGCCGCAGCTACCAAGTGCCGGCCGGTAGCCTGAGTGCGGCACTGACGCGTTTTGCCGGGTTGTCGGGGGTTAACCTGTCGGTGGACCCGGCCCTGGTCAGCGGTCGCAGCAGCAGCGGTTTGTCCGGCGAGTTCGGCGTGGAGGAGGGCTTTGCCCGCTTGCTGCAAGGCTCAGGGCTGCAACTGCAACCCATGGGTGAGCAGGCCTACATGCTGGTACCGGCACCGGATGGCAGCAGCCTGGAACTGGCGCCGACCTCGATTCTCGGCACCACCGGCCTGTACGACGGCGACACCTACGCCGGTGGCCAAGTGGCGCGGCGTGGCTCGCAGGGCCTGCTGGGCACGCGGGATTTCATGGAAACCCCGTTCAGCATGACCACCTACACCCAGGACGCGGTGAAGAACCAGCAAGCGCGCACCCTTGGCGACCTGATCGCCAGCGACCCGTCGGTACGCGCCACCAACCCGGCGGGCGGGCGCTATGAGCAGTTCACCATTCGCGGCTTCAGCCTGTTCAACAGTGATGTGGCTTACAACGGGCTCTATGGCGTGTTGCCGACCTACACCATCGATATGGAAATGGCCGACCGTGTCGACATCTTCAAAGGCCCCACCCAACTGATCAATGGCATCTCGCCGCGCGGCAGCGTGGGCGGCGGGATCAACGTGGTGCCCAAGCGCGCCACCGACAAAGACATCAACTCGTTTACCGGCAACTGGGCCTCTGATAGCCAGGCGGGCGGTGCGGTGGATATAGGGCGGCGCTTTGGCGAAGACAACAAGTTCGGCATCCGCTTCAACGGCGTTAAACAGTCCGGCGACACCGAATGGGACCACCAGAGCGTCGACCGTGAAATGGCCGTACTGGGCCTGGATTTTCGTGGCGAGCGCCTGCGCCTTTCCACCGATATCGGCCACACCGAGCGTGACACCGATGCCCCGCAGGAGCGTGTGCAGGTCGCGGCCGCCGCGCCGGTCCCCAGTGCCAACGATGTGCGCCGCAACTATGCGCAGTCCTGGAGCAAGGCCAGCACCAACGACACCTTCGGCACCGTCAACGCTGAGTACGACCTCAGCGATAACGTGATGCTCTACGGCGGTGTGGGCGCGCGCAAAAGTAACCACGACTTCCTGCGCCATGCGGTGTCGGTGACCAACGCGGCCGGTGATTTCGTGGTGTCGCCACGGGATTTCACCCGCGATGAAAACGTGCGCACCTACACCGCCGGCGTGCGCAACTGGTTCCAGACCGGGTCGGTGAGCCATGAGGTCAACCTGGCCGCCAGCTACTTCTATATGGACTTTGAAAACGGCGGCGCTCGCTATGCGAACGGGCGCAGCAATCTCTATAACCCGGTGCAAACGCTGACGCCCTCCACGGCAACGCGCCAGGATGCGAAGGTCTACACCGAAAACAAATTCAGCGGCGTAGCACTGTCCGACACCCTGGGCTTCTTCGACGACCGCCTGTTGCTGACCCTCGGCGCGCGCTGGCAGCGAGTCAAGGTGGATGACTGGAACAATGGGGTCAAAGGCCTCACCGGCTACGATGAAGAGAAAGTTTCGCCGTCCGGCGGCTTGCTGTTCAAGGCCACCGACAAGCTGTCGTTGTATGCCAACTACATGGAAGGCCTGAGCCAGGGCAAGGTCGCGCCGTCGACGTCGAATAATGACGATGAAATCTTCCCGCCATTTATCAGCCGCCAGGTGGAAGTGGGTGCCAAATACGACGCCGGTGCCTTCGCCGTCACCGCTGCGGTGTTCCGTATCAAGCAGCCTGCCTATGAAACCAATAGCACCACGAACCTGTTCGGCCCCAACGGCAAGCGCCAGAACACCGGGGCGGAGCTGAGTGTGTTCGGCGAACCGCTCAAGGGCGTGCGCCTGCTCGGCGGCGTGATGTACATCGACAGCGAACTGCAGAAAACCACCAACGGTACCTATGACGGCAACCGTGCACCGGCGACGCCCAAGTACAACGTCAACCTGGGCGCCGAGTGGGACGTACCGACCTTGGAAGGGCTGACCCTGACCAGCCGTGGCCTCTACTCCAGCTCGCAGTACCTGGATCAGTCCAACGACAAGGAAATCGACGCCTGGAACCGTATCGACGTAGGCGCGCGCTATGCGTTCAAGGTGGACGACAAACACATCACCCTGCGGGCGAACGTGGAGAACGTCGCCGATAAACGCTACTGGAGTTCGGCCGGCGCCTCGGATGACAGCGAGCCGGGGTTGACCTTGTCGACGCCGCGTACCTACCTGCTCTCGGCCACCGTCGACTTCTAGCATGAGGCTTGCTGCGCGGACTGGCTTCTGTGGTCAAGGTGGTTGCTGGGGTGAGCAGGCTTGTTGTGGTGAGCGGGCTTGTTGAGGTGAGCAAGCTTGTTGAGGTGGAGCAAGCTTGTTGAGGTGGAGCAAGCTTGTTGTGGTGAGCAGGCTTGCTGGGGTGAGCAAGCTTGTTGGGGGGGAGCAAGCTGTTGTGGTGAGCGGGCTTGCCCCGCGCTGGGCTGCGCAGCAGCCCCAACAAGAACACCACTTCGTGTCAGGTAGAACGCGGCGCCAGGTTTTGGGGCGGCTTCGCCACCCAGCGCGGGGCAAGCCCGCTCACCACAACAAGCCCGTTCACCATGCAGGCCAGTCACTCCAACAAGCCTGCTCACCACGCAGGCCACTCACCCCAACAACCCCGCGTCCACAGGGTAGAGCGGGTATAAATGAGAATGTTTTTTGATCACGCCGCGCTGATATGGAATAGTACCCGCCGTTTTCCCCAGCCTGTCTAGCCGGGGTGTTTTAACGCCGAGGTTCTTGTCATGCGATTGCTGCGCTCCATCCCCACCCTTGCCGCCTGCGTCCTGGCGTTCTCTTCAAGCCTGCTGAGCGCCGCCCCCATCGACCTCAACGACGGCCAGCACGCCGTGCATCTGCCGGACGCACCCAAGCGCGTGGTGGTGTTGGAGTTCTCGTTTCTCGACAGCCTCGCCGCGGTTGACGTGACCCCCGTCGGCGCCGCCGACGATGGCGACGCCAACCGTGTGTTGCCCCGTGTGCGCCAGGCCATCGGCCAGTGGACGTCCGTGGGCCTGCGCTCGCAGCCGAGCATCGAGGAAATCGCGCGTCTCAAGCCGGACCTGATCGTCGCCGACCTCAACCGCCATCAGGCGCTGTACAACGACCTGTCGAGCATTGCACCGACCCTGTTGCTGCCGTCGCGTGGCGAGGATTATGAAGGCAGCCTCAAGTCCGCCGAGCTGATCGGCAAGGCCCTGGGCAAAAGCCCGCAGATGACCGCGCGCATCGCGCAAAACCGTGAAAACCTGAAAAACATCGCCCAACAGATCCCCGCCGGCGCCAGCGTGCTGTTCGGTGTGGCGCGGGAAGACAGCTTCTCCGTACACGGCCCGGACTCCTACGCCGGCAGCGTGCTGCAAGCCATTGGCCTGAAAGTCCCGTCGGTGCGTGCCAACGCCGCGCCCACCGAGTTCGTCAGCCTGGAGCAACTGCTTGCCCTCGACCCGGGCTGGTTGCTGGTCGGCCATTACCGTCGCCCGAGCATCGTTGACAGCTGGAGCAAGCAGCCGCTGTGGCAAGTGCTCGGCGCCGTGCGTAACCAGCATGTCGCCGAAGTGGATGGCGACAGCTGGGCGCGCAACCGTGGCGTACTGGCGTCGGAGCAGATCGCCGAAGACACGTTGGCGATCCTTAAAGAGATC
>Ga0207650_10000134_pt1 | contig 90483 bp, 85 predicted proteins | sample KBSS63metaG_FD_184325 | JGI IMG/M metagenome (GOLD analysis project Ga0207650, IMG submission 184325) | Switchgrass rhizosphere microbial communities from Kellogg Biological Station, Michigan, USA - KBS S6-3 metaG (SPAdes) (version 2) | ecosystem: Host-associated > Plants > Roots > Rhizosphere...
TCTGGACGAACGCCGGCCCAGCGACCCGCACGTCGGTCCCGCCCATATAGAAGTGCTTGTTGGCGAGGTTGCGCCCGACGAGCGAGACGGTGAAGTCCGCCTCCGGGATCTCCCAGGACAGCCGCGCGCCGATCAGGCCGTAGCTGGGCTGGCGAAGCACGCGTTCGGTCGGCAGCAGCGCCGCCTGCTGCGAGAAGATCACCGTGTCCTGCCAGTACCAGTCGACCCGGGCCGAGGCCGAGCCCACCGGCATGTCCCACGTGTACTTCGCCCCCAGGGAGTAGGTCCATTTCGGCACTTCGAAGGGCTCGCTGGTGCGGTCCGACAGAAGCGCGCCCGTCGTCGGATTGCGCACCCGGAAGTCGCGGTAGTAGGCGTCGGTGTAAGCTAGCGTCGCGTCGATCTGGAACGCGGGCGTGATCCGCGCGAGCAGATCGGCTTCCACGCCGCGGATCGTCGCAGTCGCCGCATTGGCGATCGCCGACACCGTCGTCCCGGTCGGAAGCGCCACGATCGTCGACTTCTGAATGTCCTTATAGTCGGAGGTGTAGGCGGCGATGTTGAAGCGCGCGCGATTGCCGAACAGCTGCGTCTTCAGGCCGACCTCGTAGTCGGTGACGAACTCCGGCTGGAACGGGATCGGCGGCTGGGTCGCCGTCGTGCCGACATTCCAGCCGCCGGCGCGATAGCCGCGACGGGTGACGCCATAGACGTTCACGTCGTCCGTCACCGCATAGGCCGCGCTCAGCGTGTACGACATCGCATTGGATTTCAGCGTCGGGCTCTCATAGTTGCACGCCGCCGTCGGCGAAGGCCGCGGAACGTTGCAGCTGACCACCCCGGCGAGGCTGATGCCGCGCGCCTGGGTGGCGATCTTGCGGCGATCTTCGCTGTAGCGCAGTCCGCCCGTCAGGCTGAGCTGCTCAGTCAGCTTGAACGTGGCTTGGCCGTACACCCCCGCCGACTTGTTGTTGACGTCGACATTGCTGATCGTCCGCTCGTTCCCGGAAACCCGCGGCAGCACCGCGTTCACGCCGAAGTCGGTGCCGTCCTCGTCGCTGTAGAAGGCCCCGCCCACGACCGCGAGCCGGCCGTCCCACAGATTGCCCGTGAGGTTGAATTCCTGGCTGAAGGCCTCGGCCTGCGAACCGTTCAAGGTGCTGACGATCTGCAGCACGGTTCCGTCCAGACCCGTCGCGGCCTGTCGCTTGTGCCGCTTGTAGCCGGTCAGCGACTTCAGCGTGAACTCCGGCGCCAGGTCCCAACTGACCGTCAGCGCCCCGTCATACCCATCGAAGCGGCCCAGCGGATCGCCCACCGCCGTCTGGTCGTCGCCGCTGTTGTAGCGCCCAGCCGTGGCCAGCTGCTGATTGATGAAGGCCAGGCCCCGCGCGGCGAGAGACGCCGTCGTCTGCCCCGCCGCCAGGGCCGCTGCGATGCTCGGATAGCCCCCCAGCTGCAGCCCCGCCTCCAAAGGCGCAGGCGAGGTCGGAACGACCTGCAGCACCTTCACGAACGGGCCGTTGCCGCGGATCTTCGTGTAGCCGGCCATCAGCCGGATCTGCAGCTCCTCGGTCGGCTGCGCCGTCAGCATCCCGCGGACGCTATAGGCGTTGCGGTTGCCCATCGGCCGACCGGCCCGGTCCTCCGCAAAGCCGTCGTAATGATCGTAGTTCGCCGCCAGGCGGCCAGCCAGCTTGCCCGCGATCAGCGGCATGTTCGCCGCGCCCTGAACGTTGACGCTGCCGAAGCGGCCGACGGTCGCCTGAGCATAGCCGCCGGTCTCGTCGATCCGCGCCTGGCGGGTGAAGATGTTCACCGCCCCACCCGTCGTGTTCTTTCCGTACAGGGTGCCCTGCGGCCCTTTCAGGACCTCCACCCTGTCGATGTCGAACAGCGACGCCCGCGTCCCGAAGATCCGCGATTGGTAGATCCCGTCGATGTAGACCCCCACCGACGAGTCGCTGGTCAACACCACCTCCGCCTGGCTCTGGCCGCGGATCGTGAAACGAACGTTGTCGTCCGACCTCGGCGATTGCGTGGTCTGCACCCCCGGCGCAGCCCGTTTCAGATCCATGATCGAGTTGATCGACTTCTCGCGCATCACCTCCTGCGACAACGCCGTCACAGCCAGCGGAACGTCCTGAAGGTTTTCATCAACCCGCCGCGCCTGAACCACCACCTCCTCGAGCTGGGTGCCGGAAGCCGCCGCCTGCTGCGCCATCGCCGGAACAGCCAGCGACGAAAGCACTACCAAAGACGCCGCGCCCGTTAGGCGCGCACGCATAGTCAATCTGGTCGCATGCATCATTTCCCCCCTCAACGCCTTCGCGGCGCCACTCGAACCGTTTGGAGTATTTCCTCTCAAATCGGACATTATGTCAATTCTTGTCCCCACATTTGGCGACCCGCATCACGGCGTGGCAAGGTGGCCGAGCAGTCGGCCGCGGGTAATGACAAGGCTTCTGGAGTAGGTAGCTCTTTCGGCCCCCTGAGCTTGCGCAAACACACGGCTCTGCGGCGCTCCGGCGACTGAGCGCCGTGGACGCTCCTCCAGCTAGATCAGACGGAGCCCGCGCTGGTGTGGACCGTTTGCCCGGACGTCAGCTTCGAGAAGCGTCGCGGTACGACCAACGTAACCTGCGCAATTCACCAAAGAGTCGAGCGCAATTCCCCTCTGAATCCCCCCCGTCAGCTCGGCAACGCCAACCGCTCAGCCGGTCGACGCCTGAGGCCACGAGGCCGCGATGCGCACTCGCGATACCGCACTCACTCAGGGTCTCTCGGCGCCGGAAACGGCCCCACGCGGCGCGACCGCGCCGGCCGTCCTGACGCAAGCGAGGCGGTAGGGCTTCACGCAGGCGATCGCCAGTAGAATCCCGGCGATCGCCGCGGGGGTGCAGACTGCCAGGACAGAGTACCGAACCATCGCCGGATCCTTGAAGACAAAGTCCGTGATCAAGGCCACCGCCGTTGGCGCGAGCCCCGCCCCGGCTAGACTCGTCACAAGCGCATAAAAGGCCAGCGTTTTGCCGCGAAGTTCGTTGGGCACCATCTGGCTGAGCGCACCATAGGCTGAACTGGAGACCAGATGCCCCAGCAGCGGACCGGCTAGCGCGAACGCCAGGAGCGCCCACGTAGCCGAGTCATGGAAGAGCCAGGCGACCATCACCGATGCCTGCAGCGGGTACCCGATCAGCAGGGGGCCGAGCCGCCCAATGTGCGAAAGGCGTCGAAAGAGCTTGTCGCCGAGTCCTCCGCCAAGGGTCGAGGCCAGGACGCCGCAGACCAGTAATGTCCCCCCCACGAAAAGCCCGACCTGCCCCGGCGGAACGCCATAGACTCGCATGAGGATTACGGGCGTCCAGACCGGGATCGCATAGCCAATGATCGATGTCATGGTGAAGGCCAGGATGGTGAGGAGGAACGCCGCCTTCTGTTGGCCAAAGAAAACCAGGAAGGCGCCAAGGCCGGCCTCGAGCTGAGCCGTTTCTCGCCGCTTCGGCTCCTTCAGAGTGCACATCAATGCTGCGGCGATAAATCCCGGGGCGCCGACCAGCATAAAGATGAGCTGCCAACTGGCGAAAGGGCCAAAGCCGAGCAGGCTGTACGAGCCGTCGGCGCCCAGCACCTCCAGCATCATCCCGCCGAAGAAGATCGAGCCCGCGCTTCCAACGGCGGTGCCTGCGAATACGATCCCCATCGCCAAGCCGCGCCGCGCTGGGCGGGCCAGATCGGCGATGAACGACATCGAGGCCGGCGCAAGGCAAGCCTCTCCGAGGCCAACGCCCACTCGAGCGAAGAACAGGTGCCAAAAGTTTTGAGCAAACCCGCACAGCATGGTCATGACGCTCCAGAGAAGGAGCCCGAAAATCAGAATGTTGCGCCGATTGCCAACGTCGACGAGCCGTCCCAGCGCGATCCCCGCCAGCATCGATGAAACCGAGAATGCTACCCCCTGCACCAAGCTGATCTGTGTGTCGCTGACACCGATGTCCTGATGTATGGACTCGATCAGAATCGTCAGGATCTGCCGATCGAGAAACGCGAAGGCCCATACGATCATCAGCACGCCGGCCGCGTGCCAGAGGTTCGAACTCGGCGGGTACACGTCCTCGGCCACGGGGTCGTTGATGGCCGACGCGGATCGTGGCGCGAGCATGGTAGGCCCTCCGAGAAGCGATGACGCTTAGAGCAAGCGCAGTGGCCGCACGGTCGGATCGCGGGCGGCGTCAGGCGCAACTATGCTGGCGTTGGATCATCGAGTTCCCTCGCCGCCGCCCCGACGGGAAAAAGCGCTACTTGATTTTGCGCCGGCTCGCGATCCTGATGTTCCGCATCTTCGGACGACGATGTGCGTCAGCCGGCGTTGCGCGGGTCCTGTCGTTGCGCCGGTGCTGTTGCGAGGACCTATGATCACGTTAGACTTTAAAGCTCAAACGGTAGTGATTACCGGGGGCGGATCTGCGCCCGGCTCGGGCGGAATGGGCCGCGAGATTTCGTTGGTCTTCGGTGATGCGGGCGCAAAATGTCGTCGTCGCCCATGTCGAAGAAGCAGCGGCGGAGAGCGGATCACCAAATTCGTGATTCCGGCCGTCCTTGCTCGTCCGCCGCATGATCGCCGCCAGACTCCACAGGCAAGCAGATGTTGTTCGCCCCGACTTACTCGGTGCGGGATAAAGCCTCGAAAGCCGCCCAGACCGGCTCCATGCGCCTCTCGATGCGGATCCGGTTCTCCGCATGGGTGAAGACGAACAACCGATTCTCACGAATGGCGTCCACGACCATGGGTCCCACCGCTTCAGGCTGAAACGCCGAGCCGAGCTGCCGGCATTACCGACCGCCAGACTGACGGCGGTCAGTTCCAGCCGCGCCGGCAAGGGCTAAGAGGGCAGATGCGCTATCGCCCGTTCGGAAGCACGTCGCGGCACGTCGCGGTCATCGGCCAGGGGACCTGGCGCTTCGACGAGGGTGATCGCGCCCGCGCGGTCGCGGCTTTGCGCCTGGGCCTCGACGCAGGCATGACGCACATCGACACCGCCGAACTCTACGGTGAGACCGAGTCTATTGTCGGGGAGACGATCGCTGGACGGCGCGACGAGGTGTTCCTGGTCTCCAAGGTGCTGCCGCGCAACGCCTCGCGGGCCGGCGTGGCGGCCGCCTGCGAGCGTTCGCTGGCGCAGCTTGGGACCGATCGGCTCGATGTCTATCTGCTGCACTGGCGCGGCGGCCACCCGCTGCGCGAGACCATAGCCGGCTTCGAAGACTTGGTCCGCGCCGGCAAGATCCTCGCCTGGGGCGTCAGCAACTTCGACGTCGAGGACCTGGAGGAGGCGGCGTCCATCGCCGGGCCGGGCCGGATCGCCTGCGACCAGGTCCTCTACCACCTCGGCGAACGCGCCATCGAGCATGCAGTGGCGCCCTGGTGCGAACGGCACGGCGTCGCCGTGGTCGGCTACAGCCCCTTCGGCCACGGCGCCTTTCCGGGGCCGGAGACGCCGGGCGGCCGGGTGCTGGTCGAGATCGCCGCCGCCCATAGCGCGACTCCGCGCCAGGTGGCGTTGGCGGCGCTGGCGCGCCGCACCTTCCTGATCCCCAAGGCGTCCACGCCCCCTCATGCGGCGGAGAACGCCGCCGCCGGGGATCTCGAACTGGACGAGGACGCCTTGGCGCTGATCGACGCGGCTTTCCCCCGCGGCCCCCGGCCCCGCACCCTGCCGATGATCTGACACCCGAGACCTGCACATGTCCTCAGGTTTAAGTTCGCTAGAGGCCGCGCCGCGGGCGCGGACGTGAGGAAGGCGCCGATGTCCTCCATCCTTCTGCAAACCACCATCGTGCCGACGCCCGACGACTGGAGCATCGCGCGCTTTTCGCGGCTCCGCGCCCTTCTCGAGGGACTGCGCGGCGCGGACGGCGAGCCGCTCTACGCCGTCACCGCACGCGACCGGGCGGCGCCGCCCGGGACCTCCGATCCGGTGCTGGCGAGCCTCGACACCAGCGACTTCGATCAGCTGTGGCTGTTCGCGGTCGATGTTGGCGACGGGATCAACCCCGAGGAATGCGGCGCGATCGGCCGCTTCCGCAATCGCGGCGGCGGCCTGCTGGTCACCCGCGATCACATGGACCTGGGATGCTCGGTCTGTGAGCTGGGCGGCGTCGGGCGCGCGCACCACTTCCATTCGAAGAACCCGAGCCCGGACGGGTCGCGGCGCAGGATCGACGATCCCTTCACGCCTGACATCCTGTGGCCGAACTACCATTCGGGCGCCAACGGCGATTATCAGGAGATCACCCCGGCCGGCGAGATCCATCCGCTGCTGGCTGATCCGCAAGCGCAGGGCGGCGTTCTGCGCTACCTGCCCGCCCACCCGCACGAGGGCGAGGTGTCGGCGCCGCCGGACGATCCGAGCGCCCGCGTCATCGCCAACGGGACCAGCCGGGTTACGGGCCGTCAGTTCGCGATCGCGGTCGCCTTCGAGCCGCAGGCCGGCGGCGCCGGCCCTGCGGTGGCCGGGTCCACCTTCCACCACTTTGCCGACTACAATTGGGAGCCGGAGCTTGGCGCGCCGAGCTTCGTGACCGAGCCGCCGGGCCGCGGCCTTGCGAAGAACCCCGAGGCGCGCCGATCGACCGAGCGCTACGTGAGCAACCTCGCGCTCTGGCTGGCCGGAGCCTGACAGGGATCAGTGCCGTCCCGGCCGAAGAGTCCAGAATGGAGTCAACGGAAGGAGCCCTCATATGGCAGTCGTGGACAAGTCCAAGTGGCAGGCGGCCGCGGAACTGCTCAGCCGCTCGATCCGTGGGCAGCCGGTGCGGTTGGAGGTCGCCGGGATGCGCCTCGGCGACCAGATCGAGGCCGAATGGGCGCCGCTGCGCGGCGTCAGCTACGATCCCAAGGACGACGTGTTCGACATCCAGCTCGAGGGCGTGGACCACCTGGTCCGCCATCCCCGATCGTTCGCCGTCAGCGAACGGGGTGGCCTGGCCGACAGCCTGGCTGTGGTCGACGGCGAGGGTGACGAGCACATCGTCCAGTTGCGCAAGCCGATCCTGTTGCCCCCCACTCCCGCCTAGAAGCGTTCCCCGCTCGACGCCCGGCCTCGCGCGCCCCGCCCATCATCACAGCGCTTCGTCTAAGACCTCCCGCACGCGCGTCGCCAACTGGCCGAAAGTGAACGGCTTTTGCAGCAAGCGGACACCGGCGTCGAGCCGGCCGTGATGGACGATCGCGTTTCGCGAGTAGCCCGTGGTGAAGAGCACTTTGAGGATCGGCCGGATGGCCGCCGCCTCGTCGGCGAGTATGCGCCCGGTGCGGCCCGGCAGGACCACATCGGTGAACAGCAAGTCGATGCGCTGCTCAGACTTCAGGATCGTCAGGGCCGCTTCCGCATCGGATGCCTGCAACACACGGTAGCCGAGCTCTCCTAGGCTGGAGACGCTGAAAGATCGAACGTCGGGGTTGTCTTCAACGACCAGCACCACCTCGTCTTCGCCGGCCGTTGGATAGGTGTCTTCATCATCGTTATCGCCGCCGAGCGACTCGTCTTCCGCATAATGCCGAGGGAAGTAGAGCTTCACTGTCGTGCCTTGGCCCTCCTCACTGTAGATCGTGACGTGGCCGCCCGACTGCTTGACGAACCCATACACCATGCTGAGGCCAAGCCCGGTGCCGCGGCCGAGCTCCTTCGTTGTGAAAAACGGCTCAAAGACACGGCTCAAGGTCGCCTTCGACATCCCTGAGCCGGTGTCGCTGACAGAGACGACGACGTACTGGCCAGGGCGGACTTCCGCGTCGATTTCCGCATAGCTGGAGTCGAGGTAGGTATTCTGGGTCTCGATGGTCAGCTTGCCCCCAGCGGGCATGGCGTCACGAGCGTTAACCGCGAGGTTCAAGACTGCGCTTTCAAGCTGGTTCTGGTCGACCTCGATCGTCCAGAGCCGCGGAGTGAGCACGCTCTCCAGTTCGATCTGCTCACCCAGCGTTCGATGGAGCAGATCGGCCATGTTGTGGACGAGCGTGTTGAGCTCGGTGGACGTCGGCTGCAGCGGCTGCTTGCGGGAAAAGGCCAGCAGGCGAGAGGTGAGCCCCGCCGCCCGATCCGCGGCGTGGCGCGCCGTGTCCAGCGCGCGGCGTATCCTCGCCGTGTCTCCGGGCTTGCTGCGCGCGATGCTGTCCAGGCCGCCTATGATCACCGTCAGCAGGTTGTTGAAATCGTGCGCGACGCCGCCGGTGAGCTGGCCCACCGCATCCATCTTCTGAGATTGGAACAGCGCCTCGCGCGCCGCCTCCAACTCTCGCTCCGCCTCCTTTCGCTCGGTCACGTCGCGTGTGATTTTCGCAAACCCGACGAGCTCGCCGGCGTCATTGCGGATGGCGTCCATCACGACGTGGGCCCAAAATCGGGTGCCGTCCTTGCGAACACGCCACCCCTCGGTTTCCCAGCGCCCTTCGAAAGCGGCCTGTTGCAGCCCGTTTGTCGGCACGCCGGCTTGGCGCTCCTCCTCCGTGTAGAAGCGCGAAAAATGGTGGCCCACGATCTCATCGCGCGTGTAGCCCTTGATGCGCTCGGCGCCGGCGTTCCAACTGCTGACGCGGCCCTCCCGGTCGAGCATGTAGAGGGCGTAGTCCGTGACCCCCTGGACCAGCAGGCGCAGCTGTTCCTCGCTTTCGCGTAGGCGGGCTTCCGCGTCCCGCCGCTCGGTCAGATCGCGGGTGATCTTCGCGTAGCCGATAAGCTTTCCGTCCGGATCGCGGAGCGGATCGATCACCACGTGCGCCCAAAAGCGAGACCCATCCTTGCGAACGCGCCATCCCTCGTGCTCGAAACGGCCCTGCTCGCGGGCAGTCCGCAGGGCGGTGGCTGGCAGCTCGACCGCCTTGTCCTCATCGGTGTAGAACCGTGAGAAGTGCTCGCCCAGGATCTCGGCTTCAGAGTAACCTTTGAAGCGCTCGGCCCCCGGGTTCCAGCTGGTCACGATGCCCGCAGGGTCCAACATGTAGATGGCGTAGTCGGTGATCCCTTCAACGAGGCGGCGGTATCGCTCCTCCGGAGCAGCGTCGCGGGATCGCTCTTCTTTTTCCAATCGGCGGCTCCAACTTCGAGCCTCGCGCCTCGGCCCAAATGTTGGCGAGCAACGCTCCGGCTAACTTATGTTGCGTCACAAACGCGGTGGCGGTGACGCGGTTCGCTCTCTCGAACACCGGTTAAGGCGCCTCACCATAGACGAAGGCGGGCTCATCCCCAGGTTGGAGCCCAGGAGCCGAACGACTCTTCGGGTATACGCGCGAGGAGGGCATCCGTATTCCGCTGCGGCGATTGTTCCTTCCGTCCGATATGGCCGCGGGCGCCCATGAACTCGGAATGGCGGCGGCGGACCAGCCCACGTCCGATGCGCCCCGGCCCGGAACTGGCGCAGGGAAATCTGGGCTTCAGCGGCCTGCTTTCGGTGGTCGGCGGCGTCCTGCTCGGGATCACGCCGCTGATCGGCGCCCTGGTGCTTACCTGGTGGCTGGGCGCCTACGCGCTAGTCTTCGGCGGGACCTTGCTGGCGCTCGCCTTCCGCCTGCACAGCCAGCGCGCGAGCGCCGCGCACAGCGCCACGCCCCACCCGGCCTGAACGCCGACCCTCAAGCCTCGACGAAGACGCGCCGCCCGCGGGTGATGCCGCCGCGCGGTCGACCGGCCGGCCTCGCGCCGGTCGCCCCTCCCCCCGCCCGAGCCTTGCTGCGGGAGCTGCGCGGGATGACCGAGCCGGGTGCTGTCATCTGTGGACGGCCCTGCTCCGCAAGTGTGAAGTTGGCTTGCAGTGACGATCTGTCGGGGTGCGGTCATCTGCCCGGCCGGTTTGCGCGGCGCTGATGGCCGCTGGCCCTGATGGAATCCGCTGATCAGGTCCCTCTCAGTCCAGCGAGCACGGGGCTCCGACAGCACTTCGGGTTGTCCTGCTCTGCAGGGAAACTGCACCAGATCGCGGACGGGCGGAGACTCCCGCGGACGTCGGCGGGAAAGCGCCGCCCTACACGGCGCAAAACGGGCGAACGCGGCTGTTGGAGCGGGAAATGGCTGGGAACTACCGCAGCTTAGCGGGCGATGGCCGCGACGGAGACTTTTGCTCCGGGTGCTTGGGCAGTGCGGGCAGTCGAAAGCAAACTTGTCTCCGGTCTGCGGAGGCGTCAGTTGCCTCGTGGTCGGTGTGCATCAGGGGAAGGTCCCGGCTGCTCAGCTTAAGCTGCCTAACCCGACGCCGTGCGTGGCGCGGCACAAAAGTGATGTCTGGTAATTTGGCTCGCATGGCTCGCAATCCGTGGCTTGGGTTCGCGATCGACGGCTGGCGACGCCAGCCAGGCTCGTGAATCCGCCCAACTGAAGACCGGCCTCGAGCGCCGCCGGACGCGGCGTGATTCGGGCTGGGGAGCCCGCGCGCGAGCGGCCGACGTGGATTCATGAATCCGCGCTCGATACGGCTGGTGCGTCTGAAGTTCGCCAAGGCGCGAGGCTCACGAGGCGCTCCGCAAGCCCCCATGCCCGTCGCGGGCACCTCTGCGCGCGCCATCCGAGAACTGTTTTTCTTGAGCGGTTACCCTTCCACGACGCCGCGCACACCGTCGCAGTGATGCACTGAAGAAGAGGCACGACTTGCTGACGGCGTGGGATGCGTTTTGCGTCTCAGCTTCTTAGCCGCGCCACCAACGCAAAGCGTTCTGTCGAAACCGGAGCCCACCTCGGTGTGAACGAGGTGCTCTCGATCGGGGCCGCATAAGTTGCGGACCTTACCACCGCTCCGCCTCCCGGACATTGCGAGCACACGAAAAGCAGTGCGACTGAAGGGCGCCAGGCGATTGAGGCGCCGCACTTGGTGACCGGCTCGAAGTGAAGCTACGCTTTGGCAATGCCGCAGCGCTCCATGTTGATATTGCAACAAAGGCGGCTTGTTCCGCGGCGGAGCCCAAAGGCCCGGCCGCGCCTGTTCAGTAGGTGTAGTCGACGCGCATGCCGATGGTGTGCAGGCGGTTGTACGCGCGCGCATCGCCCGTACCCGACATGCCCTCGTAAATTCCAACGAGTTCGTCCCCCAGGTTCTCGCCCCAAACCGTGAAGCGCCAGTGCTCGCTCGGGTCCTGCCAGCTGACGTTGGCGTTGAGCATGGTGTAGCCCTTCTGGCGCAGGACGCGGGTCTCGCCCCTGGCCGTCGGAATGGCCTTCATCGGCCACCACTGGAAGCCCGAGTTGTAGGCGGCGTTCACCGTCGCGGCGAACCTGCCCCCCACCAGATCCTGGTGATAGGTCAGCGAGCCGTTCACCTGGGTCTTCGGCGCGCGGATCATCCGCGTGCCCGACAGGTCGATGGGAGCGAGGTTCGTATTGCCCCCGACATTGGGGAAGGGCGGCAGCTGAGAGGTCGGGGCGTACATCGAGCCTCTCGGGAAGCTCGAGTACTCGGCCTTGGGCATCAGCGAGAAGCCCAGCGTGCCGTTGAAATGCTCGCCCAGCCGGTAGTCGGCCTGACCCTCGATGCCAGTCACCTTGGCCTGCGCGGCGTTCAGCAGCACGATCCGCAGCTGCGTCGGCGTGCTGTCGAACACCTGGATCTGGATGTTGTCGTACTCGAGGTGATAGGCCGCCAGGGTGACGAAGAGGTCCGGCGAGATGCGCGACTTCAGCCCGATCTCGGCCGCCTTGACCTTCTCGGGGTCGACCTTGTTCAGCGGGAAGGTGACGGTGTTGTAGGTGCCGCTCTTGAAGCCGGTGCTGTAGCTTGCATAGACGTTGGACGACGGCGCGAATTCATAGCGCGCGGTCAGACGGTAGGTCGCGTTCTGCCAGCTGTCCTTGTCCTTCCCGATGCGGATGCCGGCGGGTCGAAAGTCGTCGATGTAGTCCCAGGTCTTCTTTTCATAGTTGTAGCGCGACCCGGCGGTCAGGGTCAGCTTGTCGATCACCTTGAAGTTAAGCTCGCCGAACACGGCGTAGGCGTTGTCGAGGACTTCGCCGTGAGGGATCGCGGCAACGGGCGCGTAGTCGCCGGCGTAGCTGATCGAGCGCGCCACCGAGTTGGCGTGGAAGTAATAGAGGCCGGTCAGCCAGGAGAAGCGCCCCTCCCCGTTGTAGCCGAGGTTCAATTCCTGGCTGAACACCTTCTGCGACCCCGGAGAGCGGAAGCTCGACGCGGAGACGTTCGAACGGTCGAGGTCGCCGGCGGATTCCTGCCTGGTGTAGCGGTAGGCCGTGATCGACTTCAGCGAGTAGTCGTCCCATCCGGTGCTGGCGGTCAGCGAGACGCCGCGCGCCGAGTAGAAGATTCGCGGATAGGCCGAGACGTTGGTGGTGAACGGCTCGCCCGGATTGGGAATGACGCCCGGGGTGTTCGGGAAGCGGAAGACGTTGTTGTTGTTCTCGATGGAGATCAGATAGGGCGTGTTGTTGTTGCTGCGGACGGCGTCCGCAGAGAGCACGACTTTCGTCGCATCGTTGGGCCGGTACAGCAGCTTGCCGCGGATCGCGTGGTTGTCGGTGATGCCGACCTTCTCCCCGAACCGCGCGGGGTTGATGTTTTTCCCGATGCCGTCGTCCTTGGTGTAGGAGAAGGCCAGCGAGGCCGACAGCGTCTCGGTCAGGGGCGTGGCCAGGAAGCCGTCGAGCTTGCGTTCCTTCCAGCGCGGCGCATAGCTGCCGCTCAGCTCAATCTGCAGGCGGTCGCCGGGCTCACGGGTGACGATGCGGATCGCGCCGCCGGTGGCGTTGCGGCCGAAGAGGGTGCCCTGCGGCCCCTTCAGCACCTCCACCCGCTGCACGTCCTTCAGTTCGGCCATGTTGGCGACGCTGTTGGCCATGTAGACGTCGTCCACATAGATCGCGACATTGCCGTCGTCGCCCACCGCGGTGCTGGTCGAGGTGATGCCGCGAATGGCCGGCTGGAAGGCCAGGCCGTTGTTGGTGGTGACGAGGCCAGGGGTCACCACCGCCAGATCCCGCGTCGTGCCGACGCCGGCGGCGATCAGGGTCTCGCGCGAAGCCGCGGTGACCGAGATCGGCACGTCCACCAGGCGTTCTTCGCGCTTCTGCGCGGTGACGATCACCTCGCCCACGGTGGCGCCTCGATCGGACGGCGCCGCCGGCGCGGCTGCGGCGGCCGAGCCGAGCGAGAGCGCAAACAGACTCGCGCACGAAAGATAGAAGTACTTCATCGATATTCCCCCCTTTTATTTGGCGCGAAGGCCCTTCGCGCCCAAGTTCGTTACTGAATTCATCGAGGCGCGGCTCGTGGGCGCGCCCGCATGCCTACGTCAGACAATTCGAGTGTTGTGCCCGCCCCAATAAGTCTCGCGCAGCAGGCGCTTGTATAGCTTCCCGTTTTCCATGCGCGGAAGCTCGTCCATGAAGTCGATGCTCTTGGGGCACTTGTAGTGTGCAAGATTGGCGCGGCAGTAATCGATCAAGTCCTGCGCCATCACCGGCCCCGCCTTCCGGGCGTCCACCAGTTGGACTACGGCCTTCACCTGTTCCTGGAACTCGGGGTCCGGCACGCCGAAGACCGCGACATCCATCACGTCGGGATGGATGGTCAGCAGGTTCTCGATCTCCTGCGGATAGATGTTCACCCCACCGGAGATGATGGTGAAGGCCTTGCGGTCGGTGAGGTACAGATAGCCTTCGTCGTCCAGGTAGCCGACGTCGCCGGTGGTCGACCAACCTCCGCGCAACCGGGACTCGGCCGTGCGCTCCGGGTCGTTGTGGTACTCGAACGGCGCGCGGCCCTCGAAATAGATCATGCCCGGAACGCCGGTCGGCTGCTCCTTGCCGTCTTGGTCGAGGATGTGCGGCGTGCCGACGAGCGCGCGACCAACCGAGCCGCGGTGCGCCACCCATTCCTGCGGCGTGATGAAGGTGTAGCCGTTGCCCTCCGTCGCCGCGAAGTATTCGTAGACGATCGGGCCGAGCCACGCGAGCATCGCCTCCTTGACCTCGGGCGGACAGGGGGCCGCGGCGTGGATCACGCAGCGCAGGCTGGACAGGTCGAAGGCCTCGCGGGCTTGCTTGCTCAGCTTGAGCAGCCGCACGAACATCGTTGGCACCACCTGGGTGTGGGTGATACGCCAGCGCTGCACGGCCTGCAGAAAGCCCTCTGCCGAGAACTTCTCCATCACCACGGCGGTGGCGCCCAGGCGGTGCATCATGACGGTGTAGGAGAAGCCGGCGCCGTGGTAAATCGGAGCCGGACACAGGTATTGCGTGTTCTCGTCGAAGCCATAGACCTTGCGCAGTTCCTGGGTCCACATGTCGGGGCCGTCCACCGCGCCGGTGTCCAGCGCTCGCTTGACGCCCTTGGGCCGCCCGGTGGTCCCGGACGAATAGATCATCGACGCGCCGGGGGAGCCGTCTTCGAGTTCGGCGTCGGACTGCTGCGCCGCCTCGCTCATCAGATCGCGATGACCCGGCAAATCGCCGCCGACGGAGAAAGCCACCCAGCCGGGGTCCCCGGCCGACTGGCGCAGCTCGGACGCGACCTGTGGGAACTTGGCCGAGATCACCACCGCCTTCGCGCCGCAGTCGCCGATGATGTAGAGCGCTTCCTGCGCGGTGAGCCGCGTATTGATCGGCGTGAAATAGAGGCCGGAGCGAAGCGCGGCCCACGCCACGGGGTAGAAGGCCAGCGAGTTCTCGATCATTACGGCGATGTGGTCGCCGCGGCGGAGCCCCATGGAGCGGAACAGGCGAGCGACCTGGATCGAGCGTGAATTCAGCTCGCGATAGGTCAGGACCGCGCCGCTCGCAGCCATGATGACCGCGGGTCGGTCGGGCGCCGTCACGGCGTGGCGGCTGGGAAAGAAGCGGTTCTCTGAGGGCGCTGGAACTGTGGGGGCTTGGTGGGACATGGCCGGTTGTGGAGGCGCCTTCGGGTCCGCGCAGTCGCGGCTGGCGCAGTTCGCCTGAACCTTCTCCTGGATTCGAGCAACGATTGATCCAGGTTAGGCAGGTCTGGGCGAGGCAGGCTTGACCGTCCGCGAGCGCCTTTTTGACATCTCGCGACACGGGTCGTTCGCGATCAGCGCGTGCGCCTTCGGCGGATGACTCTCGGAGGTTCGCCGAACCATCGTTTGCAACTGCGGGTAAAGGCGGAAAGCTCGCTGAACCCAAGCTGCTCGGAGACCGCCTGAAGCGGCGTATCGCGCAAGGTGAGCAGGTGGCGAGCCCGGCGCGCCATCGCTTCCTCCTTCAGCGTGGAGAAGCTGGCGCGCTCGGCTTTCAGCTTGCGTTGCAGGGTGCGGCAGTGGACGCCCATGGCGCGCGCCACCTCAGACAGCTCGGTCTCGATCGTGACGTTCGGACCGGAGAGAGCCTCGCGCACGAGGCTGACGATCTCAGAGGAGACGTCGAGGCCGCGGGCCTCCACCTGCCGCCGCGCCATGGCGTAGATGATCGGGTCATTCAGCTTCAGCGGAGCATCGAGATCGTCGGCCGACACCACGACTTCGGCGTGCGGCTGCTGGAAGGTGGCCGGCGCTCCCAGCAACTCCGCATAGAGCATGGCCGGCGCGAGCGGGCGGTGCGGAAAGCGGACGACCTGCGGCCGGACCGGCCGGATGGGAAGATCGCGCAGCATCCTGACCACGCAGGCGAGATCCTGCTCCCATAGCTGGGTCGCGTCCGACAGCGTCCGGCTGACGGAGACGCGCAGCAGCACGCGGCGCCGGCCGTCGGCGATGATCTCGAATCCCAGGCCTCGGGAGTGGCTCGGCAGATATTCCGCGCACGCCACCAGCGCGTCGCGCAGCGTCGGCGAAGACTCCACGAGGACGCCCATTTCGCCAAGGACGCCGCGGCTGGACTGCCGAAGGCCGAGCCGCATACCCAGCGTCGGGCAGCCCAGTCGCCGCGCCGCCACCTCGAGCGTCAGCGCATGCAGGTCGAGGGGAACCAGCTGCGGCGCGGCGTGCGGCGCCAGCCCGGCCTCGGCGGCGATCGCCTCTGGGGAGCCGCCGAGTTCGAGGATGAGCTGGTCGAGCTGGCTGAGGGCCGAGGCGCGGATGTAGGTCGACGTTGGCGGCGTCCGCCCGTTCCCGCGCAAGGCGCCGTGGCGCAACGGAACCGGGCTTTCCAACTGAACGCTTGCGCTCACTGGCCGGCCTCCTCCCCCTCGGCGCGATCCAGGGCCCGGGCCACCGCCCGGCGAGCCCTGCTTCGCCACCTTTGGTCCATAGATGACAGGAGATGGCGTCGGCGCAAGCCTGCGATCCAGCTCACCATTGCGCGAGGCGGTCGCCCCGGGCGGCGTCCGGCTAGGTCTCGAAGAGAGTCAGTACGCGTGTCTCGCAGCTGCGCCGCGGTGGCGCGCCCGGAGTCGGATCGGGAAGGTCGAAGGCGGAGTGCAGACAGCCGAACGGCTGGGAGCGATCGCTGTCCACACCCTTGAACACGATCGCCTCGTGCGGCTGCAGCCCCGGGAAGTAGCACCAGCGCATGGCTGGAGAGTACTCGGTGCTCAGGTAGGGGATTTCCCCGTATTCGGCCGAGCCCTGGGTGCTGCCCGGCACGAACAGCTTCTCGCGATCCACGCTGCGCTGGTCGCACAGCGCCAGCGGGGTGTTCTGCGGCGGGGCCGAGATCGAGCGCCAGACGTTGTAGATCACGGCGCGGCCGTACCTCGCGCGCCACGAGTCCCCCGCCACCCGCCCGATGATCGCCTCGGCGTGCTCGACCGTCTGATCGAGGTGCACGAACCGGGCCGGAAGCGAGGCCTTGCCGCCTTGCCGGTCGGTGGCGTCGACTGCGCGCATCAGGACAATCCCGTCGCCCTGCACCAGGGACATCGCCTCCGAGGCGCCGGTGAGCCGACGCACCAGCTCGACGCACGACGGCACATAGACATGACGGCGCCAGTCCGCATCCGCCCACCGCGGATCGGTGAGGGGGGCATCGATCAGGGTGAATCCCTGCTCCTGCAGGGAAGGCGGCGCCTCCAGAGCACGCGCGTCGCGGATCTCCACAGGCAAGGACGCGAAGTCCTGGTCGATCAGGTTCTCGTCGGTGTTCGACCAGACGGCCGCCGCCTTATGCGCCCGTCCCTGGGGGAAATTGAGCTTCGCCGTGACCGCAAGGCCCGGCTTCGCGGCGGTGTCAAGCATCGTCACTCTCCCGTGGATCTGGCTGAGCCGTCGACTACCGGCGCGGCGCGGCTCATTCGCCGGACGGCGGCTTCGCCGGCCATTGGACGTCACGCACCGGCATGGGCGCGTTGCGCCATCGCAGCTGGTTGTCGCGGCAGATCTTGACCAGCCGCTCCCACCCGCGGGGCGAGCCTTCGCCGATGCTGATGTCGAAGCTGCTCCGATCGCGGAATTCCAGCACTTCCACGCCCTCAGGCCCCGCCTGGTAGGCGTAGAGCGCGCCGCTCGGCAGGAAGAAGCCATCGCCGGACCTGAGGACCTGGTCGCCTATGAACAGCGAGCCGGAGATCACGTAGTAGAGGCAGTCGCTGCTGTGGCTGTGCGGCGGCAGCGCATGGTGCGGCTTGAACCAGGCGTAGCTGAGACTGAAGCCGTTGGGGTCGGGCGACCTGAACAGGCATTTCAGCACATAACCCTCGGCCAGGCCGGCTTCGTACATCCGGGCGATTCCTTCCCGCGCGGCGGGGGCCACGCGGCTCTCCATCATCCCCGTCTCGTGGAAGTCCTCGGCCTCGCCGCCGCGGAAGATCTGCAGCGTCCGCCGGGTCTGATCGAAATGCGCCACGGTCCTGATCCTTCGGGTCAATGCGCGTGAGCGGGCGCGATCGCCGGCGGCGAGCGCCCTTCGAAGTAGCGCCTGGGATTATCGCGCTGCATGGCCTCGATGGCCTCGTCCGTAACGCCGGCGGCGCGCAGCATCGGCGCGAACACGCGGGTGAACTGCAGCGCCCGGTGCGTGCTGGCGAAGCGGGCGGCGGCGTCCCGGGAGAAGAGGCGGCCGCGCAGGCACCAGACGGAATCGTGGGCGATCGCCACGCGGCCCCCGGCGCCGGCCTCGATCAGCCGCACGAGGTTGTCGGCCTTGCCTGCGTTGCTGACGGAATATTCGAGGCCCAGCCGATCGAAGCCGACGTAGGCCCCCGCCGCGGCGATCTGCATGTGATAGGCGTGGTCGGGATTATCGCAGGAATGGCCCACCACGACGCGATGCGGCTCGACGCCGAGGCTGGCCAGCAGGGCGAGCTGCTCGGGGCCGAGCTGGCCCTCGGTATGTGTGGTGATCGGCGCGCCGGTCGCCTTGGACGCGGCCGCGGCCGCGGCGAACACGCCGGCTTCGTACTCGGTGATCGCTCCCTTGCCGGTGGCGATCTTGATCGCCGAAGCGCGGATCCCGGTGTCGGCCACGCCGTCGGTGAGCTCGCGCACGAAGAGTTCGGCGAGTTCTTCGGCGTAGTCGGGGTTGTAGTGGGACTTGGCGCGCCAGTAGGACGAAGCGCCCTCCTGCTCGTTATAGAGCCCGGTCGTACAGATGATGTTGAAGCCGGTGCGCGCGGCGACCTCGCCCATCAGCTCGACCGAGCGACCCATGTCGTTGGGACAGGGGTCTAGGAGGCTGCGGTAGCCGGCCGACTTCAGCTCCTCGATCCGGTCGACGCAGACCTCGACGAGGTCGCGGAAGCTGGGGCCGGGCTCCACAACATCGAGCTCCCAGCCTGGATAACCGACCATCAGATGCTCGTGCATCAGGGTCTTGCCCAGCTCGGAGGTTTCGATCCGTCCGGTGACCGTATTGATGCGCATCGGGCTCGATCCCTCCGACCAAGGCCCGTCGAGGATAGGGCGGCCGGCGAGGCGAGGCTTGACTGCGGACGACCTTGACTTGACGCCTCGCGACAGCCGCCTGCTGTCGCGTGAAGTCAAAGGCGGGCTCACCCTGGGTCAAGCCGCGGACCTCCGCGCGGACTAAACTCGCGCGCCGGCGGCACGCCGGCGGGGTAGCGAGGCGACATGAGGCAAGGTCCGCTGACGGCGATCCGCGTGGTGGAGTTCACCGGGATCGGCCCGGGCCCATTCTGCGGCATGCTGCTCTCGGACATGGGCGCCGAGGTGGTGCGCATCGATCGGCCGGGCGCGACGAAGCTCTATGCCAACGACATCCTCACCCGCGGCCGGCGTTCGGTGAGCCTCGACCTGAAGTCGCCAGCCGGACTCGACCGCGCGCTCGCGCTGCTGGCTACGGCCGACGTCTTAGTGGAAGGCTACCGTCCAGGCGTCATGGAGCGGCTGGGGCTTGGACCGGACATCGTGTTGGCGCGCAATCCGCGCCTGGTCTACGCGCGCATGACCGGCTGGGGCCAGACGGGGCCGCTGGCGTACGCGGCGGGCCACGACATCAACTACATCGCCCTCACCGGGGCGCTGGCCGCGATCGGGCCCCCGGGCGGCGCGCCGACGCCGCCCCTCAACCTTGTGGGGGACTTTGGCGGCGGCGCGCTCTACCTCGCCATGGGCGTCTGCGCCGCGCTGGTCGAACGCCAGACGTCCGGCAAAGGCCAGGTGGTCGACGCCGCCATGGTCGACGGCGCGGCCTCGCTGATGTCGATGCCCTTTGGCCTGCTCGCCAGCGGCAGGTGGGTCGAGGCGCGCGGCGCCAATTCGCTGGACGGCGGGGCGGCGCATTACGGCTGCTACGCCTGCAAGGACGGCAGGTACGTCGCCGTGGGCGCCGTGGAGCCCGAGTTCTACGCCATCCTGCTGGAGAAGCTCGGCCTGTCCGACCATCCCGAACTCGCGGACCTGGAACGCGCGCCGGAGAACTGGCCACGGCATCGCGAGATCCTGGCGGCGCGCTTCGCCCAGCGGACGCGCGACGAATGGGAGGCGCTGCTCAGCGGCGCCGACGCCTGCTTCGCCCCGGTGCTGTCGATGAGCGAGGCGGCCGACCACCCGCACATGAAGGCGCGAGGCACGCTCGACCGTTCGGCCGGATACGTACAGCCTGCGCCGGCGCCGCGGTTCTCGCGCACGCCGGGCGCCATCCAGGGCCCGCCGTGCGAGCCCGGCGCCGACAGCGAGGCGATCTGGGCGGAGCTCGCCGGGGCGTCGCGACCAAATCTCGAACTGAAAACGAGTTGACGCTAGGCTGCCAACGCCGCGTCGGAAGGGTTTCGCGGCCGGGCCCTTCCGGGCTCGGCCATTCTCCTGGTCCCGCCGTCGAGAGAGAATTCATGGTCGCAGTCCCGCGCCAGCCGATCGAGGTCGGGGTCCAAACTCGGGCCCGCAGCCTGACGCTCTTTGTCCTGCTGCTGACCTACGCCTTCGGCTTCGTCGATCGCACCATCGTGCTCACGCTTGGCGAGGCGCTGAAGACCGACCTCGACCTCAGCGACAGGCAGCTCGGCTTCCTTGGCGGAACCACCTTCGCGGTCTCCTACACCCTGCTGACGCTGCCGATCGCGCGGATGGCCGAGCGCCGCAGCCGCACCACCATACTGGCCGTGTGCGTCGGCCTGTGGTCACTGATGACCGCGGCCTGCGGCCTCGCTCAGAATTTCGCCCAGCTCGTGCTGGCCCGAGTGGGCGTAGGCGTCGGCGAGGCCGGCGGCCAGCCCGCCACCCATTCGATGATCGCCGACATGTACCCGCCCAGCCAGCGGGGAATGGCGACGGCGGTCTTTCAGCTCGGGGTGCCGATCGGGATTCTGGCCGGCGCGCTCGCCGGCGGCTGGATCACACAGCACGTCGGCTGGCGCGCCGCCTTCGTCCTCGTCGGAGCGCCGGGAATCGTCCTGGCGCTGGCGCTGAAGTTCCTGGTGAGCGAGCCAGCGCGCGGCGCCAGCGAAGCGGCGCCCCCGGCGGATGCGCTCGCCGAGCGCGCGCCGAGCCTGAGCGCGGTCGTTGAGCGGCTCGGCCGCAGCGGCGTGTTCGTGCACGTCTTCATCGGAGCGCTGCTGTGCGGCCTCGCGAGCAACGGCATCGCCCAGTTCGAGCACCCCTTCTTCCTGCGAAGCTTCGACCTGGGTTATGCACGGGCGGCGCTGATCTTCGGCCTGCTTCAAAGCATGTCCCTTGGCCTCGGGATCATGCTCGGCGGCTTCGCCTGCGATCGCTTGGGGGCCCGGAACCCGCGCCTGCAGGCCTTCGTCCCGGCGCTCTGCGTCGTACTCGGCGGCCCGCTTAACGCCATAGGCTTCCATCAGACCGCCTGGGAGCCGGCCGCCGCGGCGATCTTTGCGGGCTCGCTCCTGGGCGCCGTCTACTTCTCGCCGATCTACACCATCACGCACGGCCTGCTCGAACCGCGCATGCGGGCCACCGGTGCGGCCGTTCTGACGGTGGGCCTGGGGCTGATCTCGATCGGCCTGGGCCCGTTGCTCGCCGGCGTGACGAGCGACCTCTTCGCGGGACTTGCCTATGCCGGCGGCGACTATGCGGAGCGCTGCAACGCCGCGGCGGCCCACGCGCCGGCCTGCAGGGCGGCAGCGGGAACCGGGCTTCGCTACGCCATGGTCCTGTGGTCGCTGATCCCGGTCTGGGGCGGCCTGCACCTGTTCCTGGCCGGCCGCGGGATCGGCCGGCGCAACGCCTAGTCCGCCAGTGCAAGGGGCTACCGACATGTGCTGCGCAGTGCTGTCAGGCAGCGGCCCGAACTTCAGCGTCCCGCATCTCGCCGCCGTCGATCGTCGCCGACGGGGCGCCGAGCGCGGCCGTGCTAGGCTTGCCCGGGCCGGGGGCCGCGGCTGGCGGCGCTCGACAGGCACTCGATGAATTCGTCGAGGCCCGACGCGAGCGACTCGGTATTCCACGCCAGATTGAGGTGAAGGCTGGGCGCGAAGTCGAGGATCGGCCGCAGCACCACCCGGCCGGGGGGCAGCACCAGGCTGGTCGACGCCGGCAACAGCGCGCAGCCGATGCCGATCGAGACCAGCTCGAGCTGAGCCTCGTAGGACTCCACTTCCTGCACGACCTCGGGTTCGAACCCTTGGGCCCGGCATTGCGCCCGGAGCGCGTTGTTGTTGGCCGGCACCGTGCCGTCGGTGAGCCAGACGAACGGCTCGTCCGTGAGGTCCGCAAGCCGCACGCTGGGCAGTCGCGCCAGGCGATGATTCGCCGCCACGCCGAGCATGAAAGTCTCGGAGTGGATCTCGCGGACGGACAGATTGTGCGCGCCGAGCCCTTGTTCGTAGACGATGGCGACGTCGAGTTCGTTCGCCTTGAGCGCGCTGATCAGATCCGGCGACGGCCCTCGGCTCAGCACGAGCGGCTGGTCAGCATGGTCTTCGCGAAAGGCCCGAAGGCTGTCGTAGACGAACGGGAATTTCGTGGCCGTGCGCACGAGTCCCGCTCGTAACGGGTGGCGGCCCTTGGCCTGCCGGTCGCGCACCGTCCTGCAGACGCGATCCAGTTCGCCGAGCAGGGCCGACGCCTCCTTGTAGAAGTAGCGCCCGGCCGAGGTGGGGCGCACGCCCCGCGTGGTGCGCTCAAAGAGTATGCAGCCGAGTTCGTCCTCGAGCCCGCGGATCTGGCGTGAGAGCGACGGCTGCGCGACGTGCAAGCGGGCCGCCGCACGCTGAATGGAGCCCTCTTCGGTCGCGGCCACGTAGTATCTGAGGTGACGCAGCTCCATCGGCCAAATATGCCTTCGAGGCATAGCCTGGTCAACGCAATCGGCATTACCCCGGCGCCAGCATCGGTCCTAACCTCGGCAAAATAAAACCTAGGGAGCGAGCGAATGAATATCCCGGTGACCGAGAAGACCATCACGACCGCCGAGGCGCGCGCTCGTCTGGAAACCGTCAATCCGATCGCATCCCCCAAGGACGCCGACGACACGACCACGCGCTTTCCGCCGTCGCCGCGACTTTCCAAGCTCGAAGGCAAGACGATCGGGCTGTTCTGGAATGGCAAGGCGCTCGGGAACGTGGCGCTGGAGCGGGTCGAGCAGCAGCTTGCGAAGCGTTACAAGACCGCAAGGTTCATCCACTACATCGGCGTCAACGGCCCGCAGTTGCGCCGCGCCACGCCCGCGCAGCTCGATCAGATCGCCCGCGAATGCGACGCGGTGGTCGGCGCCTCGGCCGACTGCGGCAGCTGCTGCTCCTGGCTCATCCACGAGATGTGCGAGCTGGAGCGTCGCGGCGTCCCCGCCGTGGCGATCACCGCCGAGGGCTTCGAGGAGGACGCCCACTGGAGCGCCAAGATCTTCGGCTGCCCGGAAGTTCAGCTGATGGTCACGCCGCTGGCGATCACCAGCCAGCCCGTCGAGCTGATCCATGAGATGATCGACGGGGCGATCGACAAGCTGATCGTCGGCCTGACGGTCAAGACCTACGAGCCGGAGGGCGAGTTCGCGCACCACGTGCGGGTGACCGATCCCGCGACCTTCAGCTACGAAGGCGCTGACCTGCTCGACTGCTTCGACCGCATGAACGCCCAGTTCATCGAGAAGGGCTGGAGCGACGGCCTGCCGCTGGTGCCGCCGACGCCCGACAAGGTCGCGGCAATGGTGGCGGCGAGCGGGCGCGCGGCCGACGAGGTGGTCGGCATCTTCGAGCCGGGCTTCGGCGTCGGCACCGTGGAGAAGATCGCCGCCAACGCGGTGATGGCGGGCTGCCGGCCGGAGGCGATGCCGGTCGTGCTTGCCGTCGCCGAGGCCCTGCTTGTTCCGCGCTACGGCCTGCGCTGCCTGGCCATGTCGACGGGGCCGCAGCATCCGCTGATCGTCGTCAGCGGCCCCTACGCCAAGGCGATCGGGATGAACAGCGGCTGCTGCGCGCTGGGCCCGGGCTCGCTTTCGGCGGTGAACGTCGCGATCGGCCGGTCCAGTCGCCTGATCATGATGAACGTCGGCCTGTCGTATCCCGCGGTGAGCGACATGGACACCATCGGCTCGACGGGCAAGTTCGGCGCCTGCGTCGCCGAGAACGAGGCGCGCACGCCCTGGCGGCCGCTGCGGGTGCAGAAGGGCTTTGACGCGGTCAGTACGACGGTGACCCTGCACGCCCCCTACGCCGTCAGCGACGTGACGGACTTCTACAATTCGACGCCGGAAGCGGTGGTCGAATCGTTCTGCAAGGCGGCGCGCAACGCCGCCGTGACCGGCTGCGCCGTCTGGCTGGTCAACACCTCGGTCGGGGACGACGTCGAGGGGCCGTTCCACGGCGACTGGGACCCCATGGTGATGCTCTCCCCCGACCACGCCGACGTCTTCAAGAACGCCGGCTGGAGCGACGATCAGGTGCGCAAGGCGATCTTCAAGGGCGCCCGCGTGCCGTTCCGCGAGGCGATGCACTCCGAGCCCCCGGAGCTGTTCGAGAAGTCGAACCCGCACCTGCAATGGCTGTGGGACAATCCCGACACGCCCGTCTCGATCTACAAGAATCCCGAGCAGATCGATCTCGTCGTCGTCGGCCAGGATGCGCCGCGCAGCCTGTTCTGGTACGGCGGAACCGCGAGCACGACCGTCGAGGTGAAGATCCCGTGAGTCAGGACGTCAATTTCGTCCTCGCCTACTTCCAGCGCGTGCTCGGCTCGGACGGGTCGAAGCTGGTGCTGCTGGAGGAGACTCCGTCGAAGCTTCGGGTGCGCTATCTCAAGGGCGACTGCGAGACCTGCGTGCTCGAGCCGGCGGAGCTGAGCGAGATGATGCGCGAGATGTTCATGGAGCGCCAAGCGGCGATCAAAGAGGTCGAGGTCGTGGCGTGAGCCGACCGCGGATTCTGCTGGCGGCCGAGAACGCCGCCCGCTTCGGCGATGCGCTGCAGGACGAGTTCGACGTCGTCCGGCTGTGGACGCTGAATTCCGACGCAGAGGTGCGCACGCAAGCGTGCGACGTGCGGGCCGTCGTCGCCTCGGGGAACATGCCGATCCGGCGGACCGTGCTCGAAGCGCTGCCCAATCTCGGCCTCGTCGCCTGCGTGGGCAGCGGCTACGAGCAGATCGATATGATGTATCTGCGCGGGCGCTGCGTGCCGGTGACTCACGCGCCGGGCCTGAACAGCCGCGACGTGGCCGAGTTCGCCGTCGCGGGCGCCCTGGCGCAGGTCTCCAATTTGATCGCCTACGACCGCTTCGTGCGCGACGGCGGATGGGAGCGCGGCGAGCGGATCCCGACCCGCCGCGCGCTCCGGACGCTGCACGCCGGGGTGCTCGGTCTGGGTTCCATCGGCGCCGTAGTGGCGGCGCGCATGGCGGCGCTCGGCATGGCGGTCTCGTGGTGGGGGCCGCATCCCAAGCCCGAGGTCCCCTACCCCCGCCAGGAGAGCCTGCTCGCGCTCGCCAAGGCCAGCGACATCCTGTTCGTCACGGCCCGCGCCGACGCGTCGAACGAGAAGCTGATCGATGCGAAGACCATGGACGCGGTCGGCCCCGAAGGCGTGATCGTCAACGTCTCGCGCGGCACGATCCTGGACGAGGACGCCCTCGTCTCAGCCTTGAACAGCGGAGCTCTTGGGGGCGCTGTGATCGACACCTTCTGGACCGAGCCGGCGCCGGCCGCGCGCTGGGCGGCGACGCCCAATCTGCTGCTGTCCCCCCATGCGGCGAGCGCAACGCGGGACAGTTCGCAGGCGCTGTTCGACCACCTGCGCGAGAACCTGCGCCGCTTCTTCACCGGCAAGCCGCTGATGACCCTGGCGCCCGGCTCGGCGCCCCAGCGGGTGGATGGACCGAAAATCCAAGGCGCATGACCCGTTCCGTGAGGGGGATGCGCCAGCACACCCATTGGCGCTGGCGGCTCCGCCTTATCAGGCGGGGCATTTGAGCTGACAGAGCCTCTTGGCTCTTGGCTCTTGCTGGCATCGAACGACCGAGTCGACGGGCGACGTACAGAGCGCGCGCGCCATTCGGAACGCGAGGGCCGCAATTGAGAGCAACACGTTTGGAACGCCGGCAAGGGCGGGGCAGCGGACGTCAGACGGACGTGCCGGTATCCGTCGTCGTCGACTCAGAGAAGGTCAAGCCTAACCGGGTCTATGTGATGCCAGCCGACGCTGTGCTCAGCATCGAGGGCGGGCGCCTTCAGATCCACCGGCTCCAACGCGGCCAGCGGGAGCGCCAGGTCGTCGATGCAGTCGTCCTTCTGCGCGGCGATATCTATCGGCCAGGCGCTCCGGCCGGCCGGGACCGTTCGGCCCACAGCAGCTTGCCCCCCTCGCGAAGCTCGACCGAAACTGGGCTGCGGCCCTTCGCCAGTTCGCGGGCCGCCAGCACCCGGGCGCGCTCCACGCTGTCAGCAAGGATCAGTGACCGCGTGGGCGCCGCTGAGCCCTCGTCCAGCACCAAACAGGAGAATGTTCGCACTCTGCCGTCGCCTCCGTCGTAAGCTTCGGGAGACTAACGGCGTTATCCGCAAGCCTATGTGACGCTTCCGACAAACGCCGCTGCGGCACGCCGCCTCAGGCCTTCAGTCGAGCGCGGTAGGGCCGCCGGGGCGAATGTGGTTCTGCGCGCCACCAGGGCCGCCATCGAAGAGTGGTTTCTTCATCAACCAGTCCACCACGGTGGGGAGTAGACCCGCGTGCCTGCGATCGACACAACATCGACGGGGATAGGCCTGGAGATCCACCTCCGCCTGGGCTTTCTGGCGCACCGTGCGCAGGTTCGGCCTCATCGCCGCCTCGGCGATGGCCTCGGCGTCGTTGTAGTCGTTCTTCTGCCCCTTGCCGCACGGCTTCAAGTAAATGGCCGGAATGATCCGTGGGCTGTGCCCCAGGGCGCGCGCGGTGCGGCTGACGAAGTGCGCGCTCAGGCACGCCTCCATCCCAACCACGCACGGCGGCAGTTCCGCAGCGTGTCAGCCAGCGACATCCGCTTGATCTTTTTGCGGAAATTCGGCGGTGGTTGAAGGACGATGGGGCGGAGTAGCTCCTAAGACGCTCGCAGTGCCAAGCGCGCTAAAGGTCGATGCCCTACGAGGCCCTGATTCCTGTCGGACAATTCCGGATCACCTAGAGCGGCTTCGTCATCGGTTGTCGGGGGTATTGTCATCGGATGCGCTGCCATCCGATGCGCAGGTCTGTTGTGAGGTGTTTCGCCGTAGCCGGCGCGACCGAGCCCTGCTCGATCTGCTTTCAGCGATCACGCGCCCGCCATGCTCTAGGGCTTCACGAGATTTTTCATTCAGGTCCGATTGGTCAACCATCACCGCCTCTTTCGGTGAGCCGATGAACCACCCGCCAGAACGCCCAAATATGGTTTCCGGTTTAATCGAAAAGGACAGAGAAATTGCCGGCCAGATCGAAGCCAAGCGCCCCTAGAGCACACGATCGGCTGTTCGCCCCTGACGCCCGGCGAGGCCGCGCCAAAGCCACTCTCCAGCCCGCACGCGGCGTTCAAGGGCGAGAGGCGGCGGGACCGGCCCTCAGCGTCGGGGGCTGTTCGTTGGGCTTGGCGCTTCACTTGCGCTCATCTTCAATAATCCACTCAGTTCGCCCACGGCGCTTGCACACCAGATGGAAGCCGCGCCCGTGCTCGTCCCATTGGTGTCGGCCGAGCTTGCAGGGGAGTGCAGACCAAAGTCGGTTCCACGTCCGCCTCAAGGCGCGTTCGGGGACCGTCAATCGCATGAGCTCGGTTGAGGTTCCCGCTGGCAGGTGGCGCAAAGACGGGCAAATTTTCGCCGGTTATGACACGACCGCCTAGTCTCGTGGATTGTGCTGTCATGGAGCGAGCTGCGGAATATTTTCGGCGTGCGGCGCAGGCCGAAAAGGAAGCGGCCTTCATGAGCCAGAGCGACCACAAGCGACAGCTCCTCGACATCGCGCAACAGTGGCGGGACCTGGCGAGGCAGGCCGAGGAACTGGCGAAGTACGAGGCGGCCAAGAAATCCCGTGACCGCTGACCCATGCCGAGTTGGTCTCCAAGGTGGCCGCCATGCAGCAGCGAATCTATGAGGTGCGGCACGCGCTCTCATCGCTTTTGGCGGACGGCGGCAACTACGCCGACGTCCAGCTTCCACCCGGCGACGTTCAGAGGCAGCTCACGCTAGTGCTCAGCCGTCTAGACCAGCCCTAAAGAGGGGGGGCCGTTCAACCCAACATGCAACTGGTCGGTGCAAGCTGGGGTCTAGCTGCTCGGCGCCCAGAAGCAAATCACGCCCTTGCCGTGCTCAGTCGCCATCCGGGCCGGGTCGGCGAGACTCCGAGCAGGTACTCGAAGATGACCTCACACGCGGGCTCCAACCCGATGGGGCCGACTAGGCCTCCTCTGGCACGTATCGTCCGCGCCCGTCCAGGGCAGAAAGGGCGATCTCCTCGGCGGTCCCGGGAACGATCTTTCCGCTGGCGAGCTTGATCGCGTCCAACGTGGCTTTTCCACGGGACGCGACGCTGCGCCCGTTCTGGTGGTCCCAGGTGAGGTACTGATGAACGGTGATAGTCGGCATTGGGTGGCGCTCCGGCAATTAATCTCCGCGCGTTTGCTCCCTACGCTGACGGCCGAGATCTTCTTCGAGTGGCGTACCGACAACGGCGGCATACTGCGCACGTTCCGCCTGTGAGAGCGAGCACAAGAACGTTACCGGCTGATAACGCGGGGGCGATCGGGTCGCGGGCGCTGACAGGTTAAAGCCGCAGTTGAACTTCGGCGCAAAAATCCGATGCAACCCGATTAAATTTTCCGGCGACATAGACGAAGTCCTGCTTGCCGAAGCGGCCCTCCGCCTTGGCGCTCGACGTCAGCGGTCGGGGCACATAGGGCGTCACGCCGGCCTGCTCGCAGGCCAGGATCTCCGCGCCGGAGAAGTAGCCGCGATCGGCCAGCACGGTAAGGTCCTCATCGCCGCTCGCCGCCTTGGCCTGCAGCGCCGTGTCGGCGAGTTGGCTGCGGTCGTAGCCCCGGGCCGTCCGGTGCACGCGGCCTGGACCCGCTCGAAGCCGAGCCCCGCAAGATCCAGTTCATCCACGAAGACGTCGATCACCCGCACTGGGTTCTCATCGGAGACGTAGTCGTCCAGGTACTCTGGAAGCAGCGCCCGCTGGCGCCGATCCTCACCCTCGATGAAGCGCGCCATTCCCGCCCCCGAAGCCTGCTCTGAGGCAAAGGTGCTTCGAGGTTTTCACACAGCCTCGGTGGCAAGCGGCCCTTCGCGGTCTTCGCTCGCCGACGTCCCCTCCACGTCATGCCGTGCCTGCGCCGTCCCATTGCAGGCCCTTCGCAGCCTTCACTACCGACGCGGGGCGGCTCACGAGAGCCGGGATGGCCAAGGTCGCTTGCGACCTAGGATCGCCGCTTCAGCGTCTCGAACCGCTGCGCGGCACCCGCACGCCGCTTTCTCCAGGCCCTCGACGTCAGCCAGAACAATACGGCCCCGCAGATTGGAGATCAGGCCGGCCTTGCGCAGCCGGCTCACCGCCGCGGTCACTGTCGTCCGCTGTACCGCCAGCATCACGCTGAGGATTTCCTGAGTCATCGGAAGGGTGCCCGACCGGGCGTTGTCACGCTCAGCCATCTCCAGAATCCAGCGCGCAAGGCGCTGGTCCACAGGGTGGTAACTACGGCACAGGAGCGACTGCCTAGCTTCGACAGTCTGGAACTCTGCCGCCTTTGCTGTTGCCCGGCGAAACCGCTCGCTAGCGTCGAACAGCGCTCGGCAAGCGGAGGCTTTGACTCGCCACGCCGTCCCTTCGGCTTGCACCACGCCGCGAGATCGCATTATCTCGCTGCCCAGCGCCTCCGGGAGCGCGGCTGCGCCTTCCGACCCAGTGACACCCCCTTCCGCCGCTTCGCCATTAGCGGCTTCTGTGATGATCGAGATCACACCGCTCTCCGGAAAATAGACGTGGGTGACCGGTTCCTCCGGCTCCAGGACGGTCTCGTTGAACTTCAACGGGAACTGGGCGGCGTCGGCCAGAAGGACGCTCCGTTCGGCCTCACTGAGCGAAGCGAGGATGAAGTTTTGGGGGTTGCTCATCGCTCGGCAAGGTTCCCAGCTCGCCGGGTTGCGGGGCATCCGCAACGCGCCCGTGAAGTAAACGTCCGGCTTGGGTCAGAGCACGCCATCCCATCCTGCCCGCAAGCGGGCACGGCGAACGTCGAGGCGGAGTAATGAGCCATCCTGCGGGGTTCAAACGGCGCCGGTGGCGCGCGCGACATCGAGCGTATCGATATACTGCTGGAAGGCGACAACCTTGCCGTCCTTCAGCGTCCAAACATGGGCAGCCTGGGCGTTCATTCGTCGTCCGGTGCCCTTGAACGATCCAACGTAGCGACCCAGGGCCACAACGCGATCGCCGCCATCGATCAGATCGTCCATCGTGACTGCAAAGCCGTCCCATTCTCCGATGCAGCGGGCAAATACGCCGGCCGCGACGGCCTCAGGACCGCGATAGGGGTTGTTGTCGGCATAAGGAAAATTCTCGGCTTCGTTCCAGACGATGTCTGTACTCATTCCCCAGAGCACGCCGGGAACATCGCCGTTGCGGAAGGCGTCGTAGAGCCTCTTGATGATGGCGACATTCTCGGCGGACATAGCTCTGCCGTCCTCGGTTCAGCTCGCCGACCAACTGTGATCAGATACGTCCATTCCGCAAGGACCTGCTTCCGCAAAAGAACCCACACTGGAATGTGACGTCGGGTCGGAGAGCAGCCCATTTTCAGGAGCCACTAGGCGGGCCCTCCGAGGGTCAGATAATGGGATGGACCGGCTGCTCCCCACCGGGAACCAGCCGCCACTCAGCGAGGGCGGCTGAGCGTCGTTCCTTATAGATGTCGCGGCCGACGAGGTGGCGTTCCTGGTTGAAGTGGTTGTGGAAGCTGGCGTGGAGGACCTATTGAGCCAGCGTCGAACGCTTCGCAAGCGCGGCGGCTGCCTTCGGGTGTCATGTCGATGGCCGTGCAAAGCCGCTCGGTCCAGCCCAATGCGGGCCCCGTCAAGATTGGTGAAATTCTGAGGAATGGGAGCGGAGCCGTTGTCAGGCTGTGGCCCCAAACACTTTCATGATGTCTTCCGGATCGCCGACGACGACAACGCCGGCGCTCTCGGATCCGAAGTGAATGTGCGTGCCGCCGCCGTCTCCCCGGTTCTTGTTCACATAAGTCACCTGCTCGACGTTCACGTATACCTCGCCGCCGCCGATTGCGCGCTCGAACCGCCTAAATTGCGCCATTGCTGTCTCCTGGATGGGGCGGGGCCGACCAGACCGTAATCGTGTCGTCCAGCTTGGCCCGAAGGGGCGCCCGATCCGCGTTAGAAGATCGTCGTGTTCACGCCCCAGAGCTGCGCATTGATCTGCGCAGCAAGATCGTGCGCCTTGCCGAGCGTGACGCCGGGGCGCAGGTCCAGCGTGAAGAGTGAATTGCTGAACGAAGAGCGTTCGCCAGTGGAGGGCTCGAAAGCCAGGTACGGCGCGCCGTCGCTTTTGACCTGCACCGTGCAACGGTGCTGCTGGTCAGGGTTCATGGCAGCCTCCTGCATTGTTCGCTGGGCGCGATCCGCCTGATATGAGGTGGCGCCTTGCGCCAAGGTCGCCCGTCCCGTTCGTGTGGCGCATGGGCGATCCGCAAGGCGGACCGCACCGACGCGCGGCTCAAGCGACCTGCAATTTGCCCGCCGCCATCTTGCCGCTTCGCTCGTCGCGCTCGACCTCAAAGCCCAGCTTTTGGCCCTCTTGCAGAGGCGCCATGCCAGCCCGCTCCACCGCGGAGATGTGAACGAATACGTCGTTTCCGCCGGTGTCCGGCTGAATGAAGCCGAAGCCCTTTTGGCCATTGAACCACTTAACAGTACCGGTTTGCATAGATTGTCCCTTTTCGGACATGCGTTATCGCGCCCGAAATAGGCCGTGAGATCATATTTTCGGAAATGGTCTTGCGGCGAGTTCGAGGGCGAAATCTGGGACTTCTCTCGGAGGGCTGCCGATCCTGAGCGAAATTCAATTTGCCGATCATGGACTTTGCCCCGGATTTATCAAGTTTTTTCGCAAAATAACTTTACCCACGCTGTAAAAGTGTTAGGTGGCTCTATGCGAATAGTTACAGACCGGGCGGTGCTCACCGTCCTGCGACACGAAGGCGCTTGGGCGGTCGAGCTTGACGGCCAGCTGTTTGGGCGATCCCGCGATCAAGAGGGCGCCAGGGCCGCCGCCAACCGCCGCGTTCGCGAAATCCAGGACTCCGGCCGCGCATGTCAGGTGCGCGTCAGCGGCGAGACCGGCTTCTATCCCGTCGCATGAAAGCATCTGCTCCGCCACGCCACAGATCTCCAGCGGTTCGCTTCAGGGAACAGATTGAGCGGGCCGAAGCAGATGGCGTCGCGCGTGAAACGATGACGCTCCGACTCACCTACCGAGACGCCAGCCTGCTGAAGCGCGACCGGGCTCTCTGCGTCTCGGACATCAATTTCGCGGACGGAGTGATGCGGTTCCTCGGCGTCAGGGTCGAGGAAGGCGGCGTGCCGGAGAGCGAACTGATCACCTCCAGCTAAGATCGAAGTGTTGCCAGTCAGGGAGTCGAGACCGTCACTTCGACATCCATGTCGGTCAGGTCGCCGGGCGCGCCGATGTAGCTGCCTACGATAGGCATGACTTGCGCATTGCATCGTCCTACGGACACGGGGATTAACCGACACGGGCGTGCGTGGGGTCGAAGGCGATCGAACCCGCTCCGGGCAAATACACCTCCGCCCAGGCGTGGGTCGTATCCCCCGCCGCCCCGGCGCTTCGGGGATCAAAGAGATAGCCGGACACCGCGCGGGCGCCGAACCCGAGGCGGCGCACGGCTTCGATGAACAGGGCGGCAAGGTCACGGCAGGAGCCGCTGGCCTGGGCCAGGGTCTCCGCACCGGTCTGGACCCCTTCTTCGTCTCGCGACCGGTATGCCGCCGCGGCTTGGACGCCGGCGTTCACGTCCTTCAGCAGCGCCAGCGTGTCCGTCGGTCGACTGCCGATGAAGCCTTGCACCCAGAGCCTGACGGCCGGGTTTCCTTCTGGTCGTGCTCGCAAGGCTGCCCAGGTCGGTGAGTTCGTCAGCGGAGTGCTCATAAGGAAAGGATTGCGCCCGTGGCGGGATCGCGCGGGGTCGACCGGCTTCTCACATCGGGGGTCGTGGGCATACTGCGGCGGGCATTGCCCATTTTGTCTTACAGTCGCGAATATGAAGGGTTGCGATCCGTCTCGCATCCGCAAGGCAGCGGCAGTGATGCCGGGAGGGGTATCCACACACGGACATTCGGATGGCCATCCCACAGGGCCCTCCCCCTGGCAGCCACCAAGCGGCGCATCCGTCGGGAACTTAGCCTTGGCGAACGTATTTACGCGGCACTGACACTCGGCAGTTGGGGGGCGGGTTTTGAAGAAAATCGTGACCTTTCGGCTTGATCCCGGCCTCCCTGCGAGCGCGCGGAGCAAGGCGCGGCTTGAGAACCGCACACTCACGAACTTCGTCGAGACAGTGTTGAAGAAAGCTGTCCGGGACCCTTCGTCGGGTAGTGAACCGACGACCAGTACGGATTCTGCAGTCCCTCCCACCTAGACCTGCATCCATTGAGACCGGAGCAAACGATTGACTGAGGCCAACACGACTGCGGGCGAGCTCGCGCTGGAAAAGGCGCCCAGCGGAATCAAAGGACTCGACGACGTGACGTTGGGGGGCTTGCCGAAGGGCCGACCTACGCTTCTGTGCGGCTCGGCCGGCTGCGGCAAGACGCTGATAGCGATGACCTTCCTGGTGAATGGCGTCACCGAGTTCGGTGAGCCGGGGGTGTTCATGAGCTTCGAGGAGCGGGCTGAAGACCTGGCCGTCAACGTCGCCTCGCTCGGCTTCGACCTTCCTGGCCTCGTCGCCGACAAGAAGCTGGTCATCGACCACGTCCGCATCGAGCCTTCGGAGATCGAGATCAGCGGAGAATTCGATTTCGAACCCCTGTTCGTGCGGCTCGGCTACGCGATCGATCAGGTCGGCGCCAAGCGCGTGGTCCTGGATACGATCGAGGCCCTGTTTTCGGGCTTCAAGGACCAGGCAGTATTGCGCGCCGAGTTGCGGCGGCTTTTCGGATGGCTGAAGGACCGTGGCGTCACCGCCGTGATCACCGGAGAACGTGGAGAAGGCCAACTCACGCGATACGGGATCGAGGAATACGTCTCCGACTGCGTGATCCTGCTCGACAACCGCGTGCATGACCAGGTCACCACCCGACGTCTGCGGATCGTCAAATACCGGGGCTCCTCGCACGGCACGAACGAGTATCCCTTCCTGATCGACGCCCGCGGCGTCAGCGTGATGCCGATCACCTCAGCGGGTCTGGCGCACAAGATTTCATCCGAAATCGTTCCGACCGGCGTCGCTGATCTCGACGCCATGTTTGGGCTGGGCGGCTATTTCCGCGGATCGAGCATCCTGCTGTCGGGCCTGGCGGGCACGGGCAAGTCGACCTTTAGCGCCTGGTTCGCCAATGCGGTGTGCAGCCGAGGCGAGCGATGCCTGTACTTCGCTTTCGAGGAATCGCCAGAGCAGATCGTGCGCAACATGCGCTCGGCCGGCATCGACCTGCAGAAACACATGGACAGCGGCCTTCTCGTCTTCGAATCCGCGCGCCCTACGCTCTACGGACTCGAAATGCACCTGACGCGGATGCATCGGGAACTCGACGAGCTGAAGCCGGCCGCCGTCGTGGTCGATCCGATCTCGGCCTTCCGCGGTGTCCAATCGGAAATCCACAGCATCCTGCTGCGGCTGGCCGACATCTGCAAAGAAAGGGGGATCACGGCCTTCTTCACCAGCCTGTCCCTGGCGAGCGACCACGCCAACGAATCGGACAGAGGGGTGTCGTCACTGATGGACACCTGGATCTCGTTGACTGACGTGGAATCGAGCGGCGAGCGCAACCGCGTTCTGTTCGTGCTGAAGGCGCGTGGAATGAGCCATTCCAACCAGATGCGCGAATACCTGCTGACTCGGGACGGCATCAAACTCGTCCCCCCTTATGTCGGCGCGGAAGGCGTAATGACCGGGGCGGCCCGTCAGGCGCAGGAAGCTCGCGAACTGAGCGAAGCCACCCTGCGGGCTCAGGCGGCCGGGCGACGCGTGCGCGACTTCGCCCGCCGACGCGCCGCGGTCGAACGTCAGATCGCCGAGTTGCAGGCGGAGATCGAGGCGGAGGAGATGGAAGTCGCCGTCATGAGCAACCAGGAGGCCGGACGGGAAGCGATCCTCACCTCGGATCGCGTGGCGATGGCTTCCAAGCGCGGGGTCGGCAGATGACTGAGCCAGCCGACGTCGCGTTCGATCCGGCCAAGGCCGGCTACTACAATCTACGCCTGTATGTGGCGGGGCAAACCCCGAAGTCGCTCGCGGCGATCTCGAACCTGAAGACGATCTGCGAGGAACATCTGGCCGGCATGTACACGATCGAGGTGATCGATCTGCTGGTCCGGCCGCAGCTCGCCGCTGGCGACCAAATCCTGGCGGTGCCGACCCTCGTGCGGCGGCTGCCGCCGCCCATCAAACGCATCATCGGGAACCTTTCCGATACCGAGCGCGTGTTGGTTGGCCTCGATATCAAGGCTGGTGAAACCCCACCATGAGTTCACCCGAGCCCACCCCCGCCGGCGACTACGTGCTGCGCCTGTTCGTGGCGGGGACGACGACTCGATCCCAAAATGCCATCACCAATGTTCGCAAGATTTGCGATCAATACCTCGCAGGGCGCTTCGATCTCCAAGTCATCGATATCTACACCCACCCGAAGGAGACGCGGGATTATCAGATCGTCGCCACGCCCACTCTCGTGAAGATCTTGCCCGAGCCCCTGAGGCGGATTGTCGGTGACCTATCCGACCGCGAACGTGTCCTGATCGGACTCAATCTCGGCTTCACCGGCGGCGCCGCGGCGGCTTCCGCATGAGTCAGCCCAGAGACGCATTGGCGCTGTCCGAGGCGCGAAATCGTGAGTTGGAAGCCGCACTCCGGGAAGCCAACGAAACCTTGGATGCGATTCGCCACGGCGATGTGGATGCGGTGGTGGTGGGCGGCCCGCACGGCCATATCATCTACACCCTCGAAAATGCGGACCGCCCTTACCGGGTGCTCGTCGAGCAGATGCGCGAGGGCGCTGTCACGCTGAACGCGCAGGGCACCATCCTCTACTGCAACCAGGCCTTCGCAGAACTGGTCAGCCGCCGCCCAGAAGACATCGTGGGCGAGCCGATCGTCGCCTCCGTGCAGGAGGCGGCTGAACTCGAGGCGATGCTGGCCAATGCGGGTGTCGAGGGAGCTTCGGCCGAGCTTTCCCTGATCCTGCCTGGGGGCGCGCTGGCGGAGGTCAACCTGTCGGTCGTCAATCTGCGCGTAGAGCCCGGCGACGCGGCCATGGCCTGCATGATCGTCACCGATCTTCGCCAGAACTACGAGCGGCTCCGTGAGGTGGCCGAAGCCAACACCCGACTGGCGTCCGAAATTGCTGAGCGGGCCCGCGCCGAGCGGAGCCTAGCGATCGCGCTCGACGCGGCCGACATGGGTCACTGGGAGCTGGATCTCGTTACGGGAGCCTTACTGAGATCCGCGCGGCACGACGCGATCTTTGGGTACGCAGAGCCACCCGCGGCCTGGCGACTGCAGGAGGCGGTGGAACATTTTCTTCCCGAGGATCGGCAAGACTTCATCGACGCGATGGCCCAGGCTGCCGTCACGGGCCAGGTCGATATCGAGCGTCGGATCCGGCGCGTCGGCGACGGCGCGGTCCGCTGGGTCCAGATCAAGGGGCGCACCTCCTATCGCGACGGCCAGCCGGAGCGGATCGTCGGCGTCATCGTCGACAATACCGAACGCCGCCAGCGGGACGAGGCGCTTCGCCAAGGCCAAAAGATGGAGGCGATCGGCCAGCTCACCGGCGGCATCGCGCACGATTTCAACAACCTCCTCATGATCATTGGCGGCAGCCTGGAAGCCCTTTCCCGCCGGGTTCAACTGGATGACAGGGTGCAGAAGCTGCTCGATGCAGCGCGGATGGGCGTCGCGAGGGGTGCCCGCCTGAACGAACAGTTGCTCGCCTTCGCGCGCCGCCAGGACATGCGCCAGGAAGCTGTGTGTGTAAGGGACCTTCTGCCGAACTTCGAGACTCTGCTCGACCGGGCCATCGGCGAGGGAGTGAAGGTCACGGTCGAGTCGGGAGATGACCTCTGGTACTGCCGGACCGATCCCAACCAGCTCGAGACAGCGATCCTCAACCTGGCGATCAACGCCCGCGACGCCATGACCGGACGCGGTGAGCTGGTGCTCTCGACAGCCAACGCCTTCGTTCCGAGCACACAGGCCGGAGCCCCAGAGGCCGTTCCCGGCGACTATGTTCGGATCGCGATCGCCGATAACGGCCCCGGAATGGCGCGCGCGATCGCCGCCCGTGCGTTCGAACCCTTTTTCACCACCAAGGCCGTCGGCAAGGGCACTGGACTGGGCCTCAGCCAAGTCTACGGTTTCGCGAGGCAGTCCGGCGGCTTCGTTGAGTTGCACAGCCAACCCGGCAAGGGAACTGTCGTCGCGATCTACCTCCCGCGCACCCATCCATCAGAGCCGGCCGCCGCGGACGATGCCGTTGGACGAATGGCGAAGCGGGCTGATGGTACGATCCTGCTCGTCGAAGATGACCCCGACGTCCGCAGTGCGGCCCACGTGATGTTGGAAGAACTGGGCTATCGAGTGGTCGAAGCGGAATCCGCCGACGCCGCCCTGTCACTGGTCGCCGACGGCCGCCAGGTCGATCTGGTGTTCTCCGACGTGATCATGGCCTCAGGTATGACCGGGATCGAAATGGCCCGATCGATCCAGGAGTCGCGCCCCGACCTTCCCGTACTCCTGACGTCAGGCTATACCGCCCAGCGCCTTGTCCCCGACGCCCTGAACGGGGACCTGCCGCTGCTGCGAAAGCCCTACACCCTCGCTCAATTGGCCGAGGCTCTGGGCCGTATCCAAGGGGAAGCGTAGGCTTCGCCAAACATGCAAACGTAGGGTCACACCTCCCGGGCTGATCGGCTTCGCCAAGGTAACGCGCGACCTCACGGAGCGCCGCGAAGCTCAACTGCAACTCGAGCGCTCTGAAAAGGCGCTGTTCCAGGCCCAGAAGATGGAAGCTGTCGGTCAGCTGACGGGCGGCATCGCGCACGATTTCAACAACCTGCTGACCGGAATCACGGGAAGCCTTGAGCTGATGAAAGCCAGGCTGGCCCAGGGCCGCTTGAACCACCTCGAGCGGTATATGACGCGGCCCAGGGCGGGGCCTCGCGCGCGGCCAGCCTCACGCATCGCCTCCTGGCCTTCTCCCGTCAGCAGACCCTTGAGCCGAAGGCCATTGACGCGAACCGGCTTGTGACCGGGATGGAGGACCTCATCCGAAGGACCGTTGGTCCGAGCGTCGCCATCGAAACCGTCCTCGCGGCGGCGAGTCCGGGCCAAAACCTAACGCCGTTGCGTAGCAGCTGAGGGTGGCAGGGCTGGCACAATTGTGGTGAGGCCTTGTGGGTGCCTGAGGCATGGAAAGGGCGGAGCTCTGCCGCCCCGCCCTCGTCTTTCCGGTTCTCTGTCCAGCTCGACTAGAAGTCCATGCCGCCCATGCCGCCAGGCATTCCGCCTGCGCCGCCGCCGTCCTTCTTGGGAGCTTCAGTGATCGCGGCTTCCGTCGTGATCAGAATTCCGGCGACCGAACCTGCGTGCTGCAGAGCGGTGCGGACGACCTTCGCCGGGTCGATGACGCCAGCTTGCACCATGTCGACGTACTCTTCCGTCTGGGCGTTGAAGCCGAAGGTGACCGAGGCGTTCTCCAGCACCTTGCCGACCACGATCGAGCCTTCCACGCCAGCGTTCTCGGCGATCTGACGGATCGGAGCCTGCAGGGCGCGGCGGACGATGGCGACGCCCGCCTCCTGGTCGGCGTTGTCGCCCTTGAAGCCGTCGAGCACCCTTGAGGCCTTCAGCAGGGCGACGCCGCCGCCGGGGACGATGCCTTCTTCCACCGCAGCGCGGGTGGCGTTCAGGGCGTCGTCGACGCGGTCCTTCTTTTCCTTGACTTCGACTTCCGTCGCGCCGCCGACGCGGATCACCGCGACGCCGCCGGCCAGCTTGGCCAGACGCTCTTGCAGCTTCTCTTTGTCATAGTCCGAGGTGGTGTCCTCGATCTGCGCCTTGAGCTGGGCGATACGGCCTTCGATGCTGGCCTTGTCGCCCGAACCGTCGACGATCGTGGTGTCGTCCTTGGTGATCGTGACCTTCTTGGCGCGGCCGAGCATGTCGATGGTGACGTTCTCGAGCTTGATGCCCAGGTCTTCGCTGATCAGCTGGCCGCCGGTGAGGATGGCGATGTCTTCCAGCATCGCCTTGCGGCGATCGCCGAAGCCTGGAGCCTTGACCGCCGCGACCCGCAGGCCGCCGCGCAGCTTGTTGACCACCAGGGTGGCCAGCGCTTCGCCCTCGACGTCTTCGGCGATGATCAGCAGAGGACGAGATGTTTGCACCACTGCTTCCAGTAGCGGCAGCAGCGGCTGCAGCGAGCCCAGCTTCTTTTCGGAGAGCAGGATCAGCGGCTCTTCGAGGTCGGCCTCCATCTTCTCGGCGTTGGTGATGAAGTAGGGCGACAGGTAGCCCCGATCGAACTGCATGCCTTCGACCACGTCGAGCTCGGTCTCGGCGGTCTTGGCTTCCTCGACGGTGATGACGCCCTCGTTGCCGACCTTTTCCATCGCGCGGGCGATCATCTCACCGACTTCGGTGTCGCCGTTGGCCGAGATGGTCCCGACCTGGGCGATCTCGGCGTTGGTGGTGACCTTCCTCGAGCCGCTCTTGATTTCGTCCACCACCTTGGCGACCGCCTTATCGACGCCGCGCTTCAGGTCCATCGGGTTCATGCCCGCGGCCACTGATTTCAAGCCTTCGATGACGATCGACTGGGCCAGGAGCGTGGCCGTCGTGGTGCCGTCGCCGGCCTTGTCATTGGTCTTCGAAGCGACCTCGCGGATCATCTGGGCGCCTAGGTTCTCGAACTTGTCGGCAAGCTCGATTTCCTTCGCGACGGTCACGCCGTCCTTGGTCGAGCGCGGGGCCCCGTAGGACTTCTCGATGATGACGTTGCGGCCCTTGGGGCCCAGGGTCACCTTCACGGCGTTGGCGAGGATATTGACGCCGCGCAGCATCTTGTCGCGCGCGTCAGAGGCGAAGTAAACGTCTTTCGCAGCCATTATGTTTCTCTTTTTCTTCTTATTATGAGGGACTTAGGCAGGCTTTCGCGCCTACGCGGCGATTGCAACCCTGTCGGCGTCGAGCACGCCCAAGATGTCGCTCTCTTTCATGATCAGCAGGTCCTGCCCGTCGAGCTTGACCTCGCTGCCGGACCACTTGCCGAACAGGATGCGGTCGCCTGGCTTGACGTCCAGCGGTTGGACCTTGCCGGACTCTTCGCGAGCGCCGGGGCCCACCGCGACGACTTCGCCTTCCTGCGGCTTTTCCTTGGCGGTGTCGGGAATAATGATCCCACCCTTCGTTTTCGATTCTTCCTCGACGCGCTTAACGAGGACGCGGTCGCCCAATGGACGGAATGTCATTTGAATCTTTCTGAGATCGAGACGGGCTGCGACGGAAATGCCGCCGGCCGTCTGATCATCAGGTCTTAGCACTTCCCGCTGTTAAGTGCTAAAGCCAAATAAATCGCCTCAGCGTCCAAGAACCGCGGCCAGTCCAAAACGCCGATACAAGCGGCAGCGAAAGCGCGGCTGCGATGACCAAAGAGGCCACGATGACTCGCTATTTTATGGATTGCTACAGCGCAGACGCTGCGAACTCCGATGGCTGCGAGAGTTTTCCGATTAGGGCCGAGGGCGATGCCCAAGCGCTTCGGGAAGCCAAAAGCGCCGCACTTTGGCGGAGGCCGGCCTACTACCGACTGCGCGAAGTCATGCGCCATGGCGATCGGGAGATTCACGACTCCCGAAACGATCGCGGCCATCCGCCGGACTAGCGGCGAAGTACTTTCAGCGCTCGATCCAGAATCTGGACCGTCTCAATCTCGGCCGTTCGCGAGTCGCGGCCGACGTGACAGCGGACTGAAGAAAACGCGGAAATGCCTACGGCAGGTTTGGCGCTTCGACGCTCACGACTTCGAATTTCGTCAGGTGCGCCACGCCGAAAGTGTTGGCGATGGGAACGTCGACAGCATCACGACCATGGGCGATCAAGACCCGGGCCATCCGCGGCATGTTGTTGCGCGCGTCGAATGTATACCAGCGGCCACCCAGATAGACCTCGAACCAGGCGCTGAAATCCATCACGCCCACGACAGGCACCCCGATGTCGCCCATGTAGCCGGTGCAATAACGCGCCGGAATATTCATGCATCGGCAGAGGGCGATGGCCAGATGCGCATAGTCGCGACAGACCCCAGTAGCTTCGACCCATGCATCATATGCGGTCTTGTCCGGGCGGGCGTTCGCGTAATTGAAGACGATATGGCGGTGCACATAGTCGGTGATGGCCTGCACCCGCTCCCAGCCGGACCGCGTCTCTGCGAACAGCGACCATGCGAGTTCGCTCAGCCGATCGGTCTCACAATAACGGCTGCCCAGGAGGAAGAGCATCACCTCGTCCGGCAGGTCTTGCACGGCATGTTGGACCGCGTCGGGCGCGTATTCGTCGATCAGTCCGGTGTCGCGGATGATGAAGTCGGCGGAGAGCTGCAGGCGGCCGGCGGGGGCGACCAGCCGACTGCAGATATTGCCGTCGCGGTCGAGGTATTGACGCACCTCCAGCGGAGGTTCGGTGCGTAACCAGTCTGCGGTCTCCAGATCACTTCGTCTCGACGGGTGCACGCTGAGCATCAGCAGCATCGGCACGGGTGCGGGACAGTCGTATTCGATTTGAAACCCGGTCTGAATACGCATCGACAACCCCTTCTAGCGGCCGCACGGCGACGTCCGCGCTGGGCGGGCCCACAGTGATCAGCTCCCTCGCAATGTCGTTAGCTCTGACTGGAGATCAGGGCGTCGAACTCAAGGATGCTCTTTCTGAGGTCACGATGGCGGCCTCCGAGACATCCTGATCGTTCGACCGCAACATGCTCAACTGGCGGATCAGCAATTCACGCAAGTCGCGCCACCGCTGGACAAGCTGATCGCGTGTCTCCGACCTGGCGGTTGAACCGCTCGGCGCCCGACGGGCATGGCCCGTTCCCGCGTCTTCGCTTGCGTCTGCGTTCACGGGCTTTCGCGTCCCTTCAACGCGTGTCCGGAACCGGCGGCCAGTGCACGCTATCTCGTGGCCGCGGCTTCATGCTTCTCGCGCACCCGCGGGAGGCCGCTCGCTTCGGCGAGGGTCGTTTCCACGAGCGCCAGGCGGCGATAGTCTGCGGTTCTCACGTCCCTGTTGCTTTGGGTCACGACTGACCCCCGCTCAACGGGTTGGCCGCAGCGCGAAACGCGGCGCGGCCATGAAGGCGATCCACGATCTGCCTTAGGCGCTCCACCTCGGCGGTGATGGCGGTCACATCGTCCTGCAGTTGCGCATTCCGTTGGCGAAGATACGCATTCTCGCGGAGCAGACGCTCCGCCGTCGCCGGGTCACTCATCTGTGGATCTCGAAAGCGTCGCGTCGGGCGCGATCGACCGCTTCGGTGGCGGCACCCGCCCGACGGCGCAACCAAGTAGATGGGGGCGTGGAGATCGAATTGCTATGCTTTGCTGTCAACTCCCGCGGGCGGGTGGAAGCCTGGAACCAATCGTTCATTATTCGAACTGCTAACGCCGGCGACGCACGCGGCGCACCCTTAGCTCGGTGGGACGACGCTTTGGTGTCCGGTTGGTGATCGTCCAGCGCGTGAAAGCCGGGCCGCATATTCTGCGGCTGGACTCGGGTCGCCCGCGGGCGCATGCCAGACCGCCATGACTTCAAAGCCAATCGACGTGGCCGACCTTGAGCAGCGCACGCTCGCCACCGAACGACTGCTCAGCACCCTGATTGCGATCCTCTCTGCGCGCGAGCCCCACCTGCTGCAGGAACTGCAGGCGGTGTTTGCAAGCCCAGACTTTGCCGCGGACGAGGCTGGCCGCGCCGCGTCGGTGACCTGGTCACGCATCGCACGTGAGTTGAAGGAGACCGGACGAATGGTGGATAGCTTGGGCGAAGAGCGATCTAACTAGTCGCGGTTTAACGTCGGGATCGACCGCCTGCGCCGGGGAAGGGCGCCGCACCTATGGACAGCCTCACTGACGGTCAGATACGCGCGCTGCAAAACCTGGCTGAGAAGCGCGGAGGCAACGTCACGGCCTTCCTCAACATCGCCGACGCTCAGCATCTCACCCTCCTGGGGCTAGCCAGTCGCAGCCGACAAGGCTGGGATATCACAACCGCCGGCGCCGCTCACCTAGCCATCCACGCCACTAGCGCCGAAGCTTCAGTCAGCAATTTGCGGCCTGACGGCCAAAGCGCGGAGGGCGAGAAGCAGAAGTAAAGACCGAGATTCGCTGTTTCCAGCGTGGCGCGCCTAGTTGTCAGTTCCTAGAGGCGATAACTCGTGACCAGGATAGCGCCTGAGCCGGTCTGGCTCTTGGCTCTTGGCTCTTGGCTCTTGGCTCTTGGCTCTTGGCTCTTGGCGGAGGAGATGGGGGACAAGGGCGTTGTCAGCGCAAACGGTTCGGAACAGGCTTCGCCCCTGCCGCCCCGGTTTTCGGGCAGCAGGGAGCAATCTTCCAAGAAACCAAGGAGAAACGCGGCCACCGAGCATCCCCTCTGTGTGGCGGAACGACCTAATAAGACGTGAAAACGACCGGGCAGTGCGTTTGCCTTGACAGTGCCCGCTCAGGTCCTGCGGCCCCGGCCGAACGGCGCGCCGGCGATCTCCGCTCACGCTCGATGCTGATAGAAGCCCTGGCCCCGTCGCGTGCGACGGGGCCAGGCGCCGGGACGCTCAGAAGCGGTAGGACGCTTCGACGCCGTAGGTGCGCGGCGCGCCCAGCATCACGCCAAAGATGTCGGCGCTGGCGACGCCGGCGGTGTAGTACTTCGCCTTGGTCAGGTTCTTGCCCCAGATCGCGAGCTCGACGTTGTTCGGCAGGGTCAGCGACCCGCGCGCGTTGAGCAGGCTGAAGTTCGGCAGCTTGCTGTAGACGGTGCGCGCCTGCCCGCCGAACTGCGGGTCGGTGTAGCTGTAGTCGACACGGACGTTCAGGTCGCCGATCGAGGTCGGCGTGTCGTAGACTGCCGACAGCGCCGCCTTCCATTTGGGCGTATAGGTCTGCTGGATCCTTTTGTCCTTGAAGTTGAAGTCGGTGTAGCCGACCGCGCCGTTCAAAGTGAGATGGTTTGTGAGCCGGGCTATCGACTCCAGCTCGACGCCGTCCACCTGCGCCTTGCCCTGGTTGACGATCTGAGTGGTGGTGGTCGGCGCGACGGGCGGCGCAATGATCACGCTCTGCTGGATGTCGCGATAGTCGGTGTGGAAGTAGGCGAGGTTCACCCGCAGCCGACGATCGAGGAATTCGCTCTTCACCCCGCCTTCGTAGTTCTTGACCTTTTCCGGCCGGAACGCGCCCGCTGTGGCGCCGTTGACGGCGCGCAGCTGCTGCCCACCGCTGCGATAGCCGGTGTTGGCCTTGGCGTAGCCGTAGATGGCGTCGGTGAACTTGTAGTCGACCGAGACTTCCCAGCTGGTGTTGCTGAACTTGTCGTGGGTGGTCAGCGAACAGGGGCCGTTCGGACCCGTGGAAGTGATCACTCCTGGCCCCGGCGGGTAGACGCAGATGCCGGTGGCGAAGCGATTGAACGCCTCCAGCGATTTTTCGTCTTCTGTGTAGCGGAGCCCCACCGATGTGCCCAGCCGTTCGGTCCACTGATAGACGGCGTTGCCGAACACCGACTTCGATTTGTTCTCGGCGTTACCGATGAAGGAGACTGGCGAAAGGGAGTTCCCGAGCGTCCTCGTCGTCGGGGGAGCGTTCTCACCGCCGTTCTCACGGAAGTAGTAGAGCCCACCGATCCAGTTCAGCTTATTGTCCAACGCGTGACCAGCGAGTTGCCATTCAGCCGTGAACTGGTGCTGCCACTGCGTCAGATCAGGCGCGAACTCCACAAGGGCGAAGGTGTTGGAGACGATGCCAGCAGCATTGGTCGCAGAGTGATTCTTGGAGTCGCTGTATCCCAAGATCAACTTAGTTCGAAGGTTCGGCGTGATGTCGTAGTCGGTCGTCAGATTGGCGCTGGCGTTGCTAGTGCTAGAAAACGGCCTTGAGAAGGTGAGCGCGGAATAGAAGTCGGCTTGCCGTTGGGGTGAGGTCGTGAAGAAGTCGATCGGGGTCGGCAAAGCCCCTGTGGCGAGGAAACCCGGCAGATTGAAGTTGGCGATGTCGCCGTAGTGGTTCACCGCCAGTGAGCCGTTGTCCTTTGCTCGGAACGTAGAGCCTTGCAGCGTAAAGCGCAGGTCGCTGGTCGGTTCGAAAAGCACGGTGAGACGCTGAGACCAAGTGTTCAAATCGTCGGTGGAAATTGTCCCGACGGGAGTGAGCGACGCGCGCTGGCCACTAAGCACGGCGCCGATAGCCTGAGCCGTCGAGGTGAAAGGGCCGAGTTCCTTGACGAGATAGGACTTTGTGAACCCGTCATGCTCGCGATGGGCCGCTGCATAGCGGATGGCGAGTTTGTCCTTGATGATCGGGATAGTGACCGCACCTTCCAGATTATAGGAGCTGAAATTGCCGACGCCGCCGGTCAGATAGCCGGAGAAGCCTTCGGACAGACTGGGCTTGCGGGTCGTGATCTTGATCGCCCCACCAGTCGTGTTGCGGCCGTAAAGGGTGCCCTGCGGCCCCTTCAGCACTTCGACCTGGCCGATGTCGAGCAAGTCCGTCAGCGCCGAATAGGCGCGCGCGTAGTAGACGTCGTCTATGTAGACCCCGACCGAGGGATCGGTGGTGATCAGGGCGTCGTTCTGCACCTGGCCGCGGACGGTGATGCGGGCCGAGTTCTTGGTGGCGATCGCCGGGCTGACCGCCATGTTGGGCGTGAAGGTCGCCACGTCGGCGACGTTCTCGACGCCGCGGGCAGTGAGCTCCCGGGCGCTGACAGCGGTCACGGACACCGGCGTGGTCTGCTGGTTCTCCTCTTGCCGGCGCGCGGTGACGACCACCTCCTCCAGGGTGCTGCCGGGCGCGCCAGCCGGCCGCGTCTGAGCACGTGCACCGCCAGCTGCGGCGCTAGTCAAGAGCGCAAGAGCGGCTACGGAACAATAGAGTTTGATGCGGCACATGAGCTTCCTCCCCTATATTGGCGCCCGGCCCGGTTGTATCCACGGGACTTGGGCGATCTGCTTCATCCAAGAACGACATCAACCTAGTGATGTCGCATTACGCACGACATAATTGCTTCGTGGCGTCGATGCTCACGAAGTAGCGAACATCACCACGACAGGGCACTGCTGCGCCGGCCCGCGGCGATCCGCCTGACCTTGACGACCCGAACGTCATCCCCGCGCCTCACCGAAATGGCGGCTCGAATATGCTAATATTGTAATATCCGATTTTGGGAAGCGCGAACTTCGCAAATGCCGTGCACCTGCTGCGTGCGAGCGCGCGTGTGTCCTTCATGCATCAGGGCGCTTTCACCGGCGAAGGTGGCGCTCAGACCCGGCCCCTCCGCGGGGCATCAGATGTCTGCGATAGGAGATCGATGAGCGAGCGGTGGCTCCTCGCCCCGCCCCAGCCTCAAAGATAGCGGTTCGTAACCTCTTCGATGAACTTCCGCAGCGCCGCCTTGCCGGCCGCGACGTCGCCGGCTTCGATGGCCTCGGCCACCCGCACCAGTTGCTGGAATTGGGCGCGCATCTGCTGTTCCGACGGGCGCCTGTTCCCGCGCGCGATCAGGTCGCGCGCTAGCTGGGAGAGGACCTGAGTGAACATCGCCCAGATCGGGCTTCCCGAAAGCTGCGCAAGACGCAGGTGGAACTCTTGCATCTGCGCTGTCGCACGCTCTCCGGAAAGCTTCAGGCCCGCGCGCGCATGCTCCGTGAGCGCACGCTTCTCCTCCGGCGGGGCGTTCTGGATCGCCTGTTCGACGCAACTCTCCTCCAGCAGGATGCGCGCTTCGAGGATCTGGTCGGCCTGCACGCCCTCGCATTCCAGGAACAGCGACACCGCCCGCGCGACGACGCTGAGCTCCGGGCGGCGCGCCAGCACGCCGCCGCCGTTGCCGCGCCGGCGCGTCGCGATCTGCCGCTGCTCCAGGAGCAGCAGGGCCTCGCGCAGCACGGTGCGGCTGACGCCGAACTCCTCGAGGAGTTGGGCCTCGGAACCGATGACCCGATCGCCCCCCCAGCCGTTGTCGATGATGCGCCGCTCGATCAGGTCGGCGGTCCGAACGGCAAGCTTCTCGTCAGCCACGCTTCAGCCTCGAATTCTCAAGTTGTCGGGTTCTAGCTCAATATGGACCCAGGTGTAATATTATCATATTCGACAAGGCCGTTTCGCCCGCCCCCGGATCGAGGACGACGTCGGTGCGCCGGCGCGATTGACGAGCTCAAATACTGGCATATTAGAATTGGCAACTTCGAAAGGGCGTCGGCGAGCACCGATCCCGCATTGGGGAGGCGCCGGTGAGACATCTGTATGGCTTTTGCGCGGGAGGCTGGACAACAATCCCGCCTGGTCTCGCCGATGCGTAAGCGCGTCCTGATCACCGGCTGTTCGTCAGGGATCGGCCGCGCCGCGTGCAAGCGGAGCAAGGTCACACGATCTAAATTGGGCCTTCCAAAAGGAGCAGTCAGCCCGATGTCCCGGCTTTCCACGATTGATAATCCATTCCTGGGCTCGCCTCGAAGATCTGCACGGAATGAGGCCTAGCTCCCATTTCGGTAATGTCCCCTATGCGACGGATGTGGTGAGGTGCTTCAACGTGCTCGCGGAATGCCTGCTCTGATTCCCATATTTCGATCGTGTGGATAAGTTCAGGGTCGAAAATATCTGATGAGTAGACATAAGCGATGTTCCCGCTTTCAGCTCGAGCGCCCTCGGCGCTCTTGCGCGCCGATTCAATATAACGTGCGCGATGTTCAACTGAGACACGCGACTGACCATGAACAATTAGCATGATGTTTCCTCTGCCCTTTAATAGCGCTTGCGTCGCAGGGTTAAGCTCGAACCAATCCTATGTTCTGTCTGCAACGCACCATTAGAAACCTATCGGGTGTCACCCTTGACGCAAACTCCTGGTCGAGCGCAGGCTCGTGCAAAGGACGCGCCCCAAAAGCGCCGATCAGGGTGGAAAATGGTCAAGACCACCAACGACAAATCCCTCTTCACCATCGAAGACGAAGAGCATCAGGGAGCGGCGTAGGCCGACCATCGCCATGTCCGAACAGATCGTTGACGCGCTCAGGCCGCCCGGCGCCTTCCACGACATTCCGGATCATGTGCCAGGTGAGTTGGTACGCGTCATCAACTTCGCATTCGGTCCGGGGACCGCGACCGCCCCGCACCAGACATTAGCGAAATTGCATGACGGACCTCGAACCTTCTTCAACGTCGGCGATCCTTTCAATCCGCCTGGTTGGGTGCCGGTTCGGGGAGACGACATCCGGGCGATCCTGCAGGATCCAGCGACCTTCTCCGCCCGGAAGAGTGTGCGTTTCTCGGAGCTAATCGGTGAGGACTGGGACCTCATCCCTTCAGAGACTGACCCGCCGGAGCACACCGTCTACCGCACTATGCTAAACCCAGCGTTCAGCCCCAAGCGAATGCAGGACCTTGATGGCCGGGCGCGGGAACGCGCTATGGGCCTCATTCAAGATTTACGCGGACAGAGTTCATGCGAATTCATGACTGCCTTTGGTCGCGCCTTCCCGGTCTCCATCTTTCTGACCTTGATGGGATTGCCGCCGGCAAACGTTGAGCTGTTCTATAAATGGATGCACGACGTTCTCCATGGTGAGGACATGCAGACCCGCTCTTCCGGAGCGGCGGAAGTCGCCGCTTATCTGCGCAGAGTCGGTGGAGAAAGGCGTGGCCAGCCGGGCGACGATCTGATCTCCATCGTCGTCAATTCGAAGGTGCACGGGAGGGAGCTCAACGACGACGAGGTGATTGGTTTCTTGTTTCTGATCTTCGGCGGCGGGATCGATACGGTGGCGGCGTCGCTGGGGTTTGTCTTCCTGCACCTCGCCCGCGATCCCGATCTGCAGGCGCAGTTGCGGGCGGATCCGACGCTGATCCCCGAGGCGGTCGAGGAGTTCCTGCGTCGCTATTCGCTGGTCAGCGTTCGCCGCCGGGTGCTGCGCGATGTTGAGGCCGCAGGCGTCTCCATGAAGCAGGGCGACTGGGTCCACCTTATGACGCCGCTTGCTAGCCTGGATCCTCAGGCGTTCGCCGATCCGCTCGCGCTCGACATCCGCCGCTCGCCGAACCGGCACACGGCGTTCTCCGTCGGCCCGCATCGTTGTATCGGTTCGCACCTGGCTCGGCGCGAACTTGTCATCGCTCTGGAGGAATGGCTGCCGCGCCTCCCACCGTTCCGGCTCGCTCCTGGGGAAGCCTATCGGACCCACGGCGGCTTGTTGGGGGTAGACCACCTCAACCTCGAATGGGCCTGAGGGCACTGCGATCTGTGGAAAGCCCCTGGGCAGGCCAATACTGGGCGGCGTTGTTGACGAGCGCGTCCAGGCCGCCGAAGGCCGCCACCGTGCGCTCGACGAGGCAGGCGAGATCTTCCGACTTCGTAACGTCCGTCGCGACGCCCGTGGCTTCGCCTTTCGCAGCGGCGATTGCCGCAAGCGTCCTTTCCAGGCCCTCTTCGCTGCGCGTCGAGACCGTTGGCGGTTCCGGCGTGCACCGACCAGTGCCGGGTCACCGGATTGGTCACGAATGGCCCGACCGAGATCCGCTCGGTGCCCAGCAGCTTGGTGCTGGGCAGGTGGTGATAGCGCCAAGCTCGGCCATGTGATCCTCTCGAGCTGCGACGTTTGAACTTAGGTCAGCGGCCCACCACGGGGAGATCGCAGGCGTCGTAGAAAACGATTTCCTTGGTGACGTAGGTGTTGCGGTGGGGGCCGCCGCCCCAGGGCGTCATCACGGCGGAATAGAAGCCCTGGCCCCCCGCCACCACCACCAGCACCTGCGCCGGATCGCCGATGGCGGGCGCGATCCGGTCGGGATCCTCCACCGTGCGGCCATAGCGTAGCCGCTGCAGCACGCCGGCCGGGTTGCCGGCGCGCCTGGCGAGCTCGGCCTGGATGTCCTGCCGCGTCAGCCCTGCACGATGCAGCGCCCGGGCGTGGTCCGGGTTGAGGCAGGCGATGATCGTGCCGGACGCGGTGCCGGCGTTGTTGTTGCCCATGCCGCCGATGGTGTGGGCCAGCAGCTCGAGCAGGCGCTCGGCGTCGCTGGCGACGTCGCCGGTCAACACCGCCTGCACCGAATGAGGCGAGCCCACCGAGGTCACCGTCACCGCGCTGGCATCGGCCGCGAACCCGAGGGTGGTGTGCAGCGGCGGGAACGGGCTGTCGTCCTCGGCCTCGCCCAGGCAGTAGGAGATCATCCCGGGTTGGCCGAGCAGGGACATGTCCGACATTCCCGGCCAGCCGCCGCCCAGGTTGATCAGGCATAGGCGCACCGCGCGGCCGATCGAGAGGTTGGCGCGATGACCGTAGCCGAGCGCGCCGAAGCCCGAGGCCAAGCCCGCCTCTTTGACCGCCGGGCCGTTGACGATCAGCAGCGGGGCGATCTGGTGGGTCGTAACCTGCACCTCGGTGGTGTCCAGCCGTGGATCGCACAGCGCCTGCATGGCGGCGATCACGACCGGCAGGTGCTCGGGCAGGCAGCCGGCCATCACCGCATTGATCGCCACCTTCTCGATGGTCGCCTCGCCGAGGTTGGGGCCCACCTCGCCCAGCACGATGTCCCGGCCGAGGCCGGCGAAGGCCGCGGCCTGCAGCATCGCCTCGACCCGCTCCGGCGTCGGCAGGATCACCGGGAGGCCATCGGTGCGGCGCTCGCGCACCAGCTGTTCGCGCAACGCGTCCTCGTCCGCCGCCTGGATCAGGCTGGCACGGAACTCAAGCGGCCCGGGCATGCGCCGCACTCCAGGCCGACAGCAGGTCGTCGCAAAGCTCCTTGGCGATCTGCGCCATGCGCGTCTGGCCCGTGCCCGCCACCGGATGGGGCAGGCGCACGCGCGGCACGCCCGGCATGCCGACGGAGCGGGCGTTGAAGACGCCGGCGTCCCAGAACTTCTCGCTGATCAGGGCCGCGGCCGGAACGCCGGCGCGCGCCAGGTTGACCGCGTCGCGCACCGCGCTCGAGGTGCAGCTGCCGCAATGGCCGAGCGCGGTGACCGCGACGTCGCAGCTGCGGGCGATCTCGGCGACGACCTCGGCGGCGGCCAGGACGGTGGGGTCCAGGCGGGCGAACATCAGGATCTGCGCGTCCGGCAGGCGCCGAGAGAGCGCCTCGCCGACCAGGGTCAGGAAGTTGGTCGAGTCCGGGAAGCCGTTCGAGACCAGGGCGACGCGCAGCCGCGGACGTCCGACGTCCGCGCTGAGGCCATAAGACTCGATCGCGACGCCGCTCTCGGCGCCCGGGTTCAGAATGGAGATCCTGCTCATCGTCACCTCCCGGTCAAAAGTGCTTCGTGATCTCGAGGCCGTAGGTCCACGGGGCATTGTACCAGACCCACGGCTGGCTGGACGCGCTGGAGTCCGTCACCTGCATGCCCGAAGCGGGGTGATTGTAGTCGGCGCCTTCGCGAAGGTGGCAACCGCTCCGCGCCCGGCGAAGCTACCGTCGACCGCCGAGGCGGACCTGCAGCCCCGTTAGCTGCAACCTATCGTCCTGCGCCGCTTCGCTCAGCTCGTCAGTGACGACCCGAAACTGGCCCAACTTGGCAGACCCGAAGGTCGTCGTGATCGCTACGTCCGCAGCGTCGCGGCCGACCGCCATGAGAATCCGGCCTACCCTTGGGACATTGTGGCGTGCGTCGAAGGTGCGCCATTCACCTCCCAACCAGACCTGGAACCAAGCGCTGAAATCCATGGGCGCGTCCACCGGAGGCACGGCTATATCGCCGAGGTAGCCGGTGCAGTAGCGGGCAGGGATATTCATGCACCGACACAGCGTGATCGCCAGGTGGGCGTAGTCCCGGCACACGCCGCGCCGCTCCTCATGCGCCTCAGCTGCCGTGCGCGTGCTTCGCGCGTGCTCGTAGCCAAAGGCGATGCGGTCATGTGCATAGTCGGCGATGGCCTGCACCCGAGCCCAGCCTGGCTCGGCAGCGCCGAACTGGTCCCAGGCGAGGTCGCTCAAGAACTCAAGATCGCAATACCTCGATGGAAGCAGATAACCGATCACCTCATTGGGCAGTTCATCGATTGCATGTTGTTCCGCCGCAGGAAAAGCGGGGTCAGGAGCGCCGCTATCGCGGATCACGAACTCCGTATGAAAGGTGATGTTTGCCGCGGGAGCCAGCACGCGGCTGCATATGTTGCCGAAGGCGTCGAGGTATTGGCGGACAGGCACTGCCGGGTCGCAACGGAGGGTGTCGGGCGTGAGAAGGTCTCGCGCACGCTCCGGCCGCACGTTCAGCATCATGAGCATGGGAGTCGGTGCAGGGCAGTCGTAGCTGATCGTGTACCCAGCTTTTATGAGCATTTCGCCACCTCTATCGGGAGGCGGCAACTCTCAATTGAGGCATTTGTTGCAGCTCGGGCTCCACACGGATGTCGACGTTGACCTCCATGCCCAAATAATCGTCGGCGTCGCCGTCCCATGATCCGTAAAGCGGCAACGCGAGCCGCGGATCGTTGACGACCGCCACGCGGATCAGGTCGAAATTTCCTATGATCCCATTGGTCGGATCGAAATCGACCCAGCCGCAGCCCGGCACATAGACGCGCGCCCAAGCATGGGTGTGGCCGCCGCCGGTGGGCGCCGTGCTCGGCGAGCACGAATATACGTAGCCGGACACGAACCGCGCCGCGAGGCCGAGGCTTCGTGCCGATTCCATCATCAGGACGGCGAAGTCGCGACAGCTGCCCTGACGCGCCGCCAAAGTCTCCTGGGGGGTTTGCGGCGCACCTCGCAGTCTCAGCGAATAGGCGAAGTCCGCGCGGATGGCTTGAGTCATCCGGATCAAAACGGATGAAACCGGCTGCGGGCTAGCGGTCAGGAAGGCGCGCGCCCAGGCCTCCACCTCACCAGAGTCCGGGTGACGGCGGCTTAGAGAGGCGGCGAGCCCGAGCGCCTCATCCCTGTCGTAAGGATCCTTGCGGGCGCCAGCTGAAAGGGACGCAGTCTCCAGATCGAAGTCCGCGGAAGCATGATGCTCGACCCGCGTATGGCTGTTGAACGTTAGATGGTCGGCCTTCAAGGCGAAGCTGGCGACGTCGATCGAAGAGTCGCTTACATCGTGTACCCGTCGCAGCATTCGCGGCTCCGGCGAAATCTCCAGTTCGGTTGAGATGAGCCGCTGATCGAAAGCCTCAAGCGGCCGGAGCATCATTCGGTGCTCGCCGAAACCCACGGGCTTGCGATAGCGATAGGTCGTCACATGGTTGATGGAGACCACAGGCATTGACCTATGAGGCGTTCGATTCCTGGGACGAGTCCATTCCGCTGCTGGCGCCTGAGGAGCGCCCACCGTTTAGTGCACAAAATCTCGGCGGGCGGTCGCCTCTGGTGATAATCGGTGATCACGCGGGCTGCGGCGTACCAGCGCGGCTTGGCGATCTCGGCCTAGCCCGCGAGGAACTCACGCGTCACATTGGGTGGGACGTTGGTGTTGCAGCGTTGGGAGCTTGCTTAGCGAGGCTTTTGGACGCTCCTTTCATCGCGCAACGATATTCGCGGCTCGTGATCGACTGCAACCGCGACCCCGAACGTGCAGACGCCGTTTGCCGCGTCAGCGACGGGACGTGTGTTCCCGGCAACGTCGGCATTTCCTCGGCTGCGCGGGCCGCCCGGGTGGCTGAAATCTTTCGTCCCTACCACGAACGCATCGCGGTCGAGCTCGACGAGCGCATCGCTCGGGGCGAGAGCCCGATCCTTGTCGCGTTGCACTCATTTACGCCGGCTCTCGCCGGCGCGCCGCGACCGTGGACCTATGGTGTCTTGCACCTTGGCTCAGCGCCGTACGCCGCAGCCGTGCTATCTGCGTTACGCGGCGCGCTTGGTCCGGAGCGCGTCGGCGAGAACGAACCCTACGCAATGGACGGCACGGACTTTTCCGTGCCTCACCATGCGATCGCGCGCGGCCTGAGGTATGTAGAACTCGAGGTTCGCCAGGATTTGCTCCTGGGCGATCAGAACATCATCCAAGTCGCGGACTTCCTTGCAACGATCTTCGCCGATGCCCTGCGGACCCAACAGGCATAACCCATGTGTCGCAAAAGCGCGTGAGTCCGATCAGCACCTTGGCCCCGACCAGCTCGGCGGCCTGTTTTTCGTTCCACGCGTGGGCGTCGTCGATGTCGCCCATGCCCCACCTCGTTCAGTTCTGCGCCCGCCGCCGCGCGCAAGGCGGGGGCGGAGCTGCAGCTCCGCCCCCGCCCGCGCGTCAGCCCTTCACGCACACCACCTGGCGCAGGGTGTGGACGACCTCCACCAGGTCGGCCTGCGCCGCCATCACGGCGTCGATGTCCTTGTAGGCCATCGGCGTTTCGTCGATCACCTCGGCGTCCTTGCGGCACTCCACGCCCGCGGTGGCGCGGACGTGGTCGTCCAGGGTGAACCGCCGCTTGGCCTCGGCCCGGCTCATCGCCCGGCCGGCGCCGTGCGAACAGGTGCAGAAGGACTGCGCCTCACCCTTGCCGCGGACGATGAAGGACCGGGCGCCCATCGATCCGGGGATGATCCCCAGCTCGCCCTCGCCCGCCCGCACCGCGCCCTTCCGGGTCAGCCAGACGTCCTTCCCGAAATGGCGCTCCTTGGCCACGTAGTTGTGGTGGCAGTTCACCGCCGTCTCCGCGGTCGCAAGGTCCGGGAAGGCCTGGCGCAGCACGCTTAGCACCTGGTCCATCATCACCTCGCGGTTGGCCAGCGCATACTTCTGCGCCCAGCTCACCGCGCGGATGTAGGAGATGAAGCCCTCCGTCCCGTCCGGGAAGTAGGCCAGGTCCTTGTCCGGCAGGTGGATGAACCACCGCTCCATCTCCTTCTTCGCCCCCTCGACGAAGTAGGTCCCGAAGCGGTTGCCCACCCCGCGCGAGCCGGAATGCAGCATCACCCACAGCGCGCCCGCCTCATCGAGGCAGAGCTCGATGAAGTGGTTGCCGGTGCCCAGGGTGCCGAGATGGCCCAGGCCCCGCGGATGCGCGGCCTTGGCGTCACGCTCGACGATCGCCGCGTAGCCGGGCGCCAGCGCGGCCCACTTCTGCGACGCCAGCGCCGGCGGCTCGCCCTGGTGGGCGCCGACGTCGTTGCGGCCGCCGTTGTCGGTCCGCCCGTGCGGCACCGCCGCCTCGATGCCGCTGCGCAGCCCACCGAGATCGTCCGGCAGATGCTCGGCGCGGATCGAGGTCTTCACCGCCATCATGCCGCAGCCGATGTCCACGCCCACGGCTGCCGGGATGATCGCGCCCACGGTCGGGATCACCGAGCCGACGGTCGCGCCCATGCCCCAATGCACGTCGGGCATCACCGCGACGTGGCTGTGGATGAAGGGCAGGCGCGCGACGTTCTGCAACTGCTCGGCCGCGCCCTTGTCGAGTTGCACGCCCTTGGTCCACGCCTTGATCGGCGCGCCGTGGCTTTCGATGACTTGGTACCCGCTCATGGGATGATCCTTTTCGTGTCAGATCTCCCGGTCCGACGCGAAAGGATGCTCCTGGAACGAAGAACCCCTCCGCGCGCTCCGGGAGGGGCTCTTCGTGCAGTCCAGGTTCGGGTCGAACCTAGGCCAAAGCCGCCTCCAACGCGCGCGCCACCGTCTCGACCTTCCGGTCGAGCGAGATTGGCAGCTGCTGGGTGACGGATCGCGACATGGGTCTCTGTCTTCTTCGGCGGCCGGCCAGATATCATGGGTCGCCCAGCAAGCCAAGCTGCTGACGGACTGTCTGCCGATACCTTCCCGACTTTCCGAACACTCCTACATCGGGAATCGGCGACCCGACCGCGTCGCGCCCCGAGCCGACATTGGCGCGCCTCCAGAACCCAGACGTTCACGCGGGTGGCTGACCGTGCTCAGATGAGGCTTTTCGGGTCGCATGGGCCGCCACGGCTCATTCGGCGGGTCACTGTGCGCGGGCGGCGGCGATGAAATCGCATCGGCCAGCAGCGGTCCGGATCCCCGGATCCGGACACTTACCGGGGTTTGGCGTCTAAAAAGGCGCGTACCAAGGCCACCGTCGCCTTTGGATTTTCGTCCATGATCCAGTGGCCTGAATCTGGGACGACGCCGCCCTGCACATTCGTGGCGGCGGCGCGCATGACCTCGGCCATCGTGTTCCCGAACGACTTGTCGCCGCCGAGCGCCAGGACCGGCATCGTGAGCTTGCCGTGATTGGCCAGGAAGGCGCGGTTGTCGATGGCATCCTGATCGAAGGCCGCGAACTGGGCAAAGCTCGAGTGCATCGCGCCAGGCAGCGCGTAAAGCCGCGCATAGTGGTCCCGCGTGGCCTCGGTTATGCGTTCGGGATGGGCCCCGAAGTCGTTGTAGAAGCGGTCGAGATAAATCCGCTCACGGCCGGCGACCAACCGCTCCATGTCCAGCCCGCCGAAGCGGAAGTGCCAGAGCAGCGGGTTTTTCAGGATCTCCTCCCACGGTCCTACGCCCGGCACATCGATCAGCACGAAGCGCGTCACGCGGTCGGGATGCTGGGCGGCGAAGGCGAAGCCGACCATGTTGCCGATGTCGTGCGTGACGACGTCCGCGCGCTGAATCTTCAGTGCGTCGAGTACGCCGGCAAGGTCGCCCGCCTGCGTCTTCTTGTCGAACCCGCCGGCAGGCTTGGAAGACAGGCCCATTCCGCGCAGATCCGGAACGACGACGGTATGGTCTCGCTCCAGCTCGCTCGCCATCGGGCCCCACATGTCGCCGGTGTCGCCGAAGCCATGCAGCAGCACCACCGCCGGGCCATGACCTCCCACCCTGACGTGGATGGTCGCACCGTTGGCCGGGATGTCCTGGACGCGAAAGTCGCCCGGGAACGGAGCCGGCTGGGCGGCGGCTGGAGCGGCAAGCAGCCAGGCGGCAAACAGCGCGCACGCGGGCCTTAGCATCATGGTCTCCCCTGCGAGGTCAAAGTCGATCCGGGCTCTCACATGCACGATGCAACGAGCGGCGCCATTCCAGAAAGGTGGAATCGGGGCGACGGCCCTAAAGCCCGAACCGTCGCGCCACGTTGCGCCACGAGCTGACGTTCAGTCTGCTCCAAGAAGCAGACGTTTTTCCAAGTGCGATGGCGTGCGCTCAACCTCTCTGGCGGCCTCCGATATCAAGACATTCGCGGCCCACCGTGCGACGCGATGGTGCTATGTTGAAACGCCGTTTGACGAAGAGCGGCGGACAAGGCGACGCGCTGCGAGACTGACATAGGGAGCCTGCGCAATGACTGAACTGGTCTATCAGATCGTCGAACACGACGGCGGCTGGGCTTATGAGGTCGACGGCTCCTTCTCGGAAACGTTTCCGACGCGCGAAGCGGCGCACCGCGCGGCTGCCCGGGCCGCCGCTGAGCAGCGCATCCCCGGAGAGACCGCCGGCATCGTCTACGAAGACCCGTCGGGCGGCTGGCATAACGAGATCGACGCTGGCGACGATCGTCCGGCGACGCGCGTCGACGACTGAACGCACGCCGCAATTGCCGCCGCTGGGCGCTATTTGCGCCAGGAGCTGATGTTGGAGCCCGGCTCGAGGAACGTAGCTGGCGCGAACTCGGCAAAGCTCCTACGCGTGGTCATGTGAACTCCGCAAGTGAGTGCGAGGCCATCTGGTGGTCGAGATGACGTCGTGGCTTGATCGCGCGATGTCCGCCAGAGCAATGGCGGCGCACTCCAGACCCGGGCGGACGGCTCAAGTCGCCACATTGGTGTTGCGACCGGAAGCAACTCCGGGTCGAAGTTGTCAGAAAAGCCCAGCTCGATACCAGGGAGGCTGTTCATGGACGACCAGGCGACGCGCGATCGCGCTTCCATCCGCGCCAAGATCGATCTCTACGGCTATGCAATTGACACGCTGCAGCTTGATCTATGGGACGACGTCTTCCTACCGGACGGCGACTTCCGCTTCGCCGAGAACGTGCCTCAGCCCGAGTGGGCGGCCTTCAAGAAACACATGACCGAGTGGCATATGCCGTTCGACGCCACCCAGCACACCATGACGACCTGCATGATCGAGCTGGACGGCGACGCGGCGCGGACGGTCACCTACGGGGATTGGCGGCTGGTCAAGCGCGGCGCACCGGGCGGCGACACCTGGTCGGGTCAGGGGTGGTACGAGGATGACTTCATCCGGACCGACGCCGGATGGCGCATCCGCCGGCGTCGGGTGCGCATGGTCTGGGGCGAAGGCAACTGGGAGCTGACGGTGGGGTCCAGCGGCGCAACCCGCGAGGAGGAGCTCACTCGACCGCTCCGCGCCCTCTACAGCTCCGACTTCGCGATGTCGCTGCGAGCACAAACCTAACGCCGACCACGTCCCCGTCGCGTTGGACGCGCGCGAGGCGGGTGGCTGTAGGCGGCCGGATTCTTGCCGGCCCAGGCTGGACGACGCCTTGCAGACCACGAGCTATAGGTCCGCTTGCCACCGAGGCTGTGCGAAAACCGCGAAGCACCTTAGCCTTTGAGCAGGCTTCGGGGGCGGGAATGGCGCGCTTCATCGAGGGTGAGGATCGGCGCCAGCGGGCCACGGCGACGCGCCACCGGACCTGATCATGCGACAGATGCGGCGCGCCCGGTTCGACACGACGCGCCGCTACATTCGCGACGCCGATATCTTCGCCCGCAATGCAGTGTCGTTCACCGGCCTATAAGCGCCTCGCCTTTCCTACAGCGGGCCTCCGGAATTTCCGAGGAGGGTGGTGAACGGGCCTTTGCAGCAGCCAGGAGGGGCCGATTTACAATTCCGTGGCGAGCCGCTCGCGAAGACCCGACCAATTTATCACGCCGGCGGTTTCGTAGATCGTGCGCAGGTGCTTCTTGAGGGCTTCCTGGCTTACGCCGAAGCGGTCTTCGCAGTCGCTGCGCGCCCCGCCCTGGGCGGCGAAGAGGGCGATCTCCTTTTGCAGGAAGGTCAGCGGCAGGGCCGACAACTGCTCGATCACGTGCAGGCTGACCGCGGTCTCGAGGTCGACTGAGACGAACATCTGCATCGCCGCCTCGCCGTCGCCCTCAACGCCGACGCGGCGCGAGCGCGAGGCGCGCACGGAAAGGCGGCCGTTGGCGACCGGCAGATACATTTCCGCAGGCGCGCCCTGGCCCAGCATGGCGGCGAGCCCGCGCGAAAACGCCGGCGCCTCGCGTGGGCTCTGCGCCATCGGCACGTTCTGGCGCAGCAGGTGGGCGCGGCTAAGCAGGGTCTCGGCCTCCTCGTCCATCGCCAGCAAAAGCTCGCCCGCGAGGTCGGTGATGAAGTGGGCGGTGCGGCTGCCGAGCGAGCGCCAGGCCACGTCCTCGCGCCGCGTCCGCAATGCCTGTTCGAGCAGCGGGCGCAGCGGCTGGGCGGCGGCCACGTCGCGCTCGGTGAACGGCCGCCCCTCTCGGTCCCACAGCACCACCACGGCCACGCCGCAGCCCTCGTGCTCGAGGCGGATGTCGAGGCATTCGTGGTGGCCGAGCGGGGTGCACAGGTGCCTGTAGACGTTGCTGGCGCGGAACTGCGCACGCATCTGCGGCGTCAGCATGCGGCCGACCGCCGGCCCGACCACCTCGGTCAAGGTCACCATGTTGAACTCGCCGGGCGCGCTGAACAGCTCGTCGAAGCGGGTGACGAACAGGTCCTTGAGCTCGGCCGGCGCGCAGTCGTGGAAGAAGCCGGCCGGCTGGCCGTTGCGGTCGAGCCAGAAGATCGAGCCGGAATCGGCGCCGATCAGGTCGCGCACGAGCGTGCAGACCTGGCCGGCGACCGCCTCCAGCCCCGCGCCACAACTACAGATCAGACGGAGTTGCTCAAGCAGCCTTCGGTTGGCCAAGGCATTGCGCACCGGCGCGCGCGGCGTTTCTTGAATTTCCCCCACGCTTCCCGGCTATCACCGAACGGGATTACCGGTAAATCCACCCGCTACCCATTTTCTTCCCCCTAGGGGGAATTTCACTTCCCTTGCGCCCGTTTATAAGCGTGCTGGGGGAGTGGGTCTGTGCAAGCACATATTCCAATCACATCGGACTCTCGCCGCATATATTAGGTATATGTGACCATGATCTTTGGTAATTAACTATATCTATGCCGTGATTTTCCCCTGATGGGAGAATTTGGATGACGGTATTTATATAGTAATTCTTCTTGAGAAATCGTTGGGGGCGATTTCTTCCTGTCTATAGCCCTCGCGAACAAGGTGACGAGGGGGATTTCTATGGCGACGCTCACTGGCGGCCTGGGCAACGATTCGCTGAACGGCGGCGCCGAGGACGATACGATCATCGGCGCTGCGGGAAACGACACCCTGAACGGCGCCGTCGGGAACGACACCATCGACGGCGGGGCCGACAACGACGTGCTGGGCGGCGGGGCGGGCAATGACAGCCTGCTGGGCGGTGACGGAAACGACAACCTGCAGGGCGCGGCAGGCGACGACACCCTCGACGGCGGCGCGGGCGCGGACACCCTGGGCGGCGCAGCGGGCAATGACCTTCTGACCGGCGGCGACGGAAACGACGTCCTGGCCAGCGCCGGCGGCGCCGGCGGCGATCCCGTCAACCCGAACCCCGGCGTCGACACCCTGCTGGGCGGCGCCGGCGACGACACGCTGACGGCGGGCAACTTCACCGTGATCATCAACGGAGCCGCGCACCCAGCGACCAGCCCGGTGGTGTCGTTCGCCGGAGCCTCGTTCGACGGCGGCGACGGGACTGACTACCTCGGCGTCACCGGCCATGTGGACCTGCGCGGCGCCGCGGTCGCCAACTTCGAGGGCGTCAGCTTCACGCCGGCCCAGGACACGACCACGGGCCCCGGCACGGTGGTGCACACCGATCCGGCGGTGCTCGAAGCCGATTGCGCCGTGATGGCGGGGCTGTCCAGCACAGCCAGCTTCCGCGGGACCGGCACGGTCAGCCTCGAAGTGACCAGCCACAGCTTCAACGGCTCGGGCTACACCTTCGAAGCCGGCTCCAACGTCGCCTTCGCCATCGAGGGAACGAACGGCGCCGACACCATCACCGGCACCTCGAACGGCGACACGATCGGCGGCGCGGACGGTGACGACCTGCTGACCGGCGGGGCCGGGGCCGACGTCTTCCGCATCGACGGGACGGGCGTGAAGGTGATCACCGACTTCGTCGTCGGCCAGGACAAGTTCGACGTCTCGGGCCCCGGCTTCGACAGCTTCGACAGCCTCAAGCCCCACATGTCGCAGGTCGGCGTCGACACCAAGTTCGCCGTCGTCGTCGACGGGACGGAGGTGTCCTACACGCTGAAGGGCGTCAGCCTCGCGAACCTCGCGGCCTCGGACTTCATCTTCAACACCGACACCACGTCGATCGTCGACAGCGGCGGCGACAACGCCGACTTCGTGCCGGGCGCGCAAGGCGCCGACACCCTGAGCGGCGCGGGCGGAAACGACACCCTGAACGGCTTCGGCGGCGCGGACTCGCTGGTCGGCGGCGCGGGCGACGACCGTCTGGTCGGCGGGACCGGCGACGACACCATGGCCGGCGGCGTGGGCAACGACACCTATGTCGTCGATTCCGCCGGCGACGTGGTCGTCGAGGCGCCGGGCGAGGGGACGGACACAATCCAGAGCTCGCTGAGCTCGTTGAACCTTTCGCGGTACGCCAACGTCGAGGTCGTCACCCTGACCAACGCCGGCGGCGCCACGGCCATGGGGACCGACGCCAACGAGACCTTCAATGGCGGCGCGGGCGCGGACTCGATCGACGCAGGCGGCGGCAACGACATCCTGGGCGGCGGGCCGGGCGCCAATTCGCTGTCGGGCGGTCTGGGCGACGACACCCTCTCCGGCGGCGTCGGCGGCGGGGAGGTCCTCGACGGCGGCGACGGCAACGACATCCTGATCACCGCGGGCGGTCAGGGCGCGGACAGCCTCATCGGCGGGGCGGAGAACGACGTCTTCGTCCTCAACAACTTCACGGTCGTGAACGGCGCCAACCAGGTGCTGGCGAGCCTGACGGGCGACTTCGCCGGCAGTTCGTTCGACGGCGGCGCCGGGACCGATACGCTCGCGGTCAACGGCCACGTCGCCTTCAAGGGCGCGGTCGGCTCGATCGAGCAGATCGCCCTGTCCGACGCCAGGACGCTCCCCGGCGCGGCGCCGGGGACCTTCGTCCACTTCGACGCCTCGCTGCTCGAAATCGGCCCGTCGACCTTGAGCGCGCTGCCGGCCAACACCCTGTTCACCGGCACGGGCGGCGTGATCGCCCACCTCGACAGCGGCGCTGTGTTCGACGGCTCGCAGTACCAGTTCGCCGCCGGGTCCAACGTCGCCTTCACCATCGAGGGCTCGGCTGGCGCCGACAGCATCGTCGGCACCTCGAACGGCGACACGATCGACTGCGGGGCGGGCGACGACACGCTGACCGGCGGCGGCGGGGCCGACGTGTTCCGCATCGACGGCCTGGGCGCGAAGGTGTTCACCGACTTCGTCGTCGGCCAGGACAGGTTCGACGTGTCGGACGCCGGCTTCGACACCTTGGACAGCCTCAAACCCTACCTGTCGCAGGTCGGCGCGGACACGAAGTTCGCGACCCTCGTCGACGGCGTGGAGGTGTCCTACACGCTGAAGAACGTCACGCTGGCCAACCTCGCGGCCTCGGACTTCATCTTCAGCACCGACACCACGCCGGAAACCGACAGCGGCGGCGACAACGCCGACTTCCTGTCCGGCGCCCAGGGCGGCGACACTCTGAGCGGCGGCGGTGGCGCCGACACCCTCAATGGCTTCGGCGGCGCGGACTCGCTCTCGGGCGGCGCGGGCGACGACCGGCTGGTCGGCGGCTCCGGCGACGACACTATGGCCGGCGGGCTGGGGAACGACACCTACATCGTCACCGAGCCGGGCGACGTGATCGTCGAGGCCGGCGGCGAAGGGACCGACACCGTCCTCGCCTCCGCGAACAGCTACACGCTGGCGCCCGAGGTCGAGAACATGACCTTCACCGGGACCGGCGGCTTTGCCGGGACCGGCAACGCGTCCGACAACGTGCTGACCGGCGGGACCGGGACGGACGCGCTCGACGGCGCCGGCGGCAACGACACCCTGATCGGCGGCGCGGGCCGCGACACCCTGGTCGGCGGGACCGGCGACGACCTCCTCGTCCAGGACGGCTCGTTCACGCCGGGCGAATCCTTCACCGGCGGCGACGGCGTCGACACGCTGCGGGTCTCCAGCTCCGAGCTGGCGCTGCAGCCCAATCCGTTCGGCCTGATCGCCAACGCGGCCGGCCTGATGGCGGGGACCGTCAACAGCGTCGAGCGCGTCGAGTTCGCCTCGCTGGCCGGCCATGCGCTGAACGTCCTCGTGCCGACCGGCTTCCTGCCAGGCGCCGAGCTGGTTGGCGGCGCGGGCGCGGACCAGCTCACCCTGGTGGCGATGGGCGGCGGCGCCTACAGCATGCCCAACTACACCTTGACCAACTGGACCACGGTCACCGACGGCAGCGCGCCCAGCGACAGCCTGGTGCTCCTGGCGCTCGACGGGCAAGGGCCGCAGGCGGGCCAGGTGTTCAACTACAACCTGACGGCCGGCGCGATCCCGAACGCGCTGCAGATCCTGGTCGGCGCCAGCGGCGCGGACAGTCTGACGGGCAGTAACGGCGTCGAGGCGCTGATCGGCAACGCCGGCAACGACCTGCTCAACGCCCAGGGCGGCGACGACAGCCTGAACGGCGGCGACGGCGACGACATCCTGGTGAGCGGCGCGGGCCACGACGTGATGATCGGCGGCGCCGGCTTCGACCGCATCATGTTCACCGATCCCGGCGCGACCCAGGGGGCCGAGGCCGACCTCGCGACCCAGACCATCGCCAACGACGGCTTCGGCAACGTCGAGACCATGAGCGGCGTCGAGCAGCTCGGGCCGGGCACGGTGTTCGTCGACAAATTCTACGGCAGCGACGTCGGCGACCTGATCGCCGGCAGCACCGGCGACTTCCTGTACGGCCGCGGCGGCGACGACACCATCGTAGTGGGCGGGGCTCCGGGGCTGGCCGACGGCGGCGACGGGGTCGACAGCCTGCGCGTGGCCAACCAGCGCCAGGTCGCCGGTCCGTCCGGCCCGGTGACCGAGACCTCCAACGTCGGCGTGACGGTCGACCTCGCCCAAGGCAAGATCCTGGACGACGGCTTCGGCCAGTCGGGTACGATCGCCAACTTCGAGAACCTCGCCGGCACGAGCGTCAGCGACAAGCTGACCGGCGACGGCGGGGCCAACCAGCTCTACGGCAACGGCGGCGCCGACACGCTCGACGGCGCGGGCGGCGCGGACCTGCTGTTCGGCGGCGACGGAAACGACGTCATCACCGGCGGCGACGGCGTCGACACCGCCCTGTTCCGCGGCGCGAAGGCCGACTACCAGGTCACCGCCATCGCTGGCGGGGTGCACGTCGTCGACACCAACACCGCCGACGGCGACGACGGCGACGACGACCTCTACGGCGTCGAGGTGCTGCAGTTCGCCGACGGCGTTACGACGCTGGCCTCCGGCGTCAACATCACCGGCGTGATGCACGTCGAGGGCAATGGCGGGGCCACCACCAACTTCAACTTCACGGTGACCCGCGACGGCGACGTCAGCCAGGCGCTGACCCTGCCCTACACGGTCGCCCCCAGCGGCGCCGACCCGGTCGAGACCAACGACCTGGTGGGCTTCTCCAGCGGCGTGATCAACGGCATGGTCACCTTCGCCGCCGGCTCGACCACGGCGACGATCAGCGTGCCGGTGGTCGGCGACGCGACCTTCGAGGGCGGCGAGACTTTCTCGGTGACGCTGGGCCAGCCGGCGACGGGGGTGGTCACCTTCCTCAACCAGACGGCGACGGGGACTATCGTCAACGACGACAACGCCATCGGCGTCATGCCCATCGTCAGCCTGCCGCCCGATTGGTCCGCCGGCATCAACTTCGGCGACCCTCACCTGTCGACCCTCGACGGCCTGCGCTACGACATGCAGGGCGTGGGCGAGTTCGTGCTGGTGGAATCCACCGCCGGCGCCCCGCTCAGCGTGCAGATCCGCACCGAGGCGGTGAACGCCTTCGCCTCCGAGATCACCGAGGTGGCGACCCGCGTGGGGACCGCGCGGCTCACCATCGACGCCAGCCGCGCCAATGCGGTGCAGGTGGACGGCCAGGCGCTGGTGTTCCAGCCCGGCGAGGTCTCCAAGGCGGTCAGCGACGGGGTCATCAGCCACTACAACCAGGGCGGCGTCGACACCTGGCTGATCACCTACTCCGACGCGACCAAGGCCGCGCTGGTGGTCTCCGACGTGGGCGACCACCTCGACGTCACCTTCGCCGCCTCGCCCGATCGGCAGGGCCAGTTCCACGGCCTCCTGGGCAACTTCAACGGCCAGGCCGGCGACGACCTCGCCCTGCGCAACGGCACGGCGCTCTCCTCGACGCCGAGCTTCCAGGACTTCTATTCGCAGTACGTCGCCTCCTGGCGGATCAGCCAGGCCGAGTCCCTGCTCGACTACGGGGCCGGCCAGACCACGGCGACCTTCACCAACGCGGCCTTCCCGCCCGGCGCGGTGAGCCTCGCCGCCTTCCCGACCGACCTGGTGGCGGCGGCCAACGCGGCGGCGGACGCCGCCGGCATCACCGATCCGGCGCTGCATGACGCCGCCGTGCTCGACTTCCTGCTCACCGGCGACGCCAGCTTCGTCTCCAGCGGCGCGGCGGCGGGCGGCACGATCACCAAGCCGGCGGTGCAGGCGACCATCACCGGCGCGCCCGCGGCCCCCGTCTCGGTGGGCGTCGGCGCGCTCAACGCCGCCAGCGCGGAGGGCTCGTCCGGCGAGACCAGCTACAGCTTCAAGATCTTCCGCACCGACGCCGCAGGCTCGCTCAACGTCGACTGGAAGGTCGCCGGCGCGACCTTCCTGGGCGCCGGGGGGGCGGCCGATGCGACGGACTTCAGCGGCCCGACCCAGGGGACCGTCACCTTCGCCGCCGGCGAGACCGAGAAGCTGGTGGTGGTCAAGGTGGTCGGCGACACCACGCCGGAGGCCAACGAGGGCTTCGAGCTCACCATCACCCCGCCCGCGGGGACGCCGGTGATCTCCAATACGGCGCAGGCGCTGATCATCAACGACGACGCGCAAGCCAACCGCGCCCCCGTGGTGACGGGCCCGGTCACGGGCCTGGCGACTGAGGACGGGGCCGCCGTGGCGCTCAACCCGCTGGGCCGCGCCTCCGACCCGGACGCCGGAACCGTGCTCAGCGTCGCCAACCTGCCGGCGTCGCTGCCGGCGGGCGTCAGCTACAACGCCGGCACCGGCGTCTTCAGCCTCAACCCGGCGAACGCGGCCTACCAGTCGCTAGCGGCCGGGGCGACCACGACGGTGACGGTGAACTACGCCGTCAGCGACGGACAGACGTCCACGCCGGCCTCGGTGAGTTGGACGGTCACCGGGGTCAACGACGCCCCGACCGTCTCCGGCGCGGTCACCGGCCAGGCGACGGAGAACGGCGCGGCGGTCACCGTCGACGCCTTGTCAAAGGCCACGGACGTGGACGCCGGGACGGTGCTGCATGTGGTCAACCTGCCGGCAAGCCTGCCGGCCGGGGTGACCTACAACGCCCTGACCCACAGCTTCACGCTCGACCCGTCGAACGCGGCGTTCTCCAGCCTCAACGCCGGCCAGACGGCCACGGTGACGGTGGACTACGGCGTCTCGGACGGGTCTGTGACCGTCGCGGCCCAGACCACCTTCACCATCGCCGGCGTCGGCAATGCGGGCGGGCCCACGGGGACCGCGGGCCCCGACAACCTCAAGGGGGGCGACGGAAGCGATACAATCAACGGGCTGGGCGGCGCCGACACCATCACCGGCGGCGATGGTGCCGACCGGCTCATCGGCGGCGACGGGGCGGACTCCCTGAACGGCGGCGACAAAGCCGACACCCTGGCCGGCGGCGCAGGATCGGACACCCTCACCGGCGGCGACGGGAGCGACGTCTTCCAGTTCGGCTCGACCAGCGACGCGCAGGGCGACCTGATCACCGACTTCAAGCGCGGCGCCGACCGCATCGACCTTTCGGCGATCGACGCGGTGACGGGCGGGGGCGACAACGCCTTCGCCTTCATCGGCGGCTCGACGTTCTCGCACGTCGCTGGGCAACTGCGGGCCTATTCGGCGTCGGGCTCCACCTACGTCGAGGGCGACGTCAATGGCGACGGAACCGCGGACTTCAGCTTGCGCCTTCAGGGGGTCTACTCGCTGCAGTCTGGCGACTTCATCCTCTAACGTCGCAGCTTAGGGCATGGCCGCTGAACAAGAGTTCGCTCGGGACGACGGGCCTTCCAACTAACTAGCAGGGATGTCTGCGCCGACTCCGCGAAGCTCAAGGGGCGGCGAAGTTGGTCGCCTCTCTCACTACCCGAACGTCTCGAAGGGGTCGCGAGCGGTACCTAGCTCACTTCCGGAGAGTTGGCCTTCGCGCCGCCGGAATTCGGGCCGCGAACTAGTCTGTCAAAAGCGCCAATTGAGCCAGAAGAGGCGCAACCGGCGCTTTTGAAGCTTCTGACTCAGGGGTTCAAGACGAGTGGATGGACCTCGTAGTCCTTTCGCTGACAGCCCGGGCCGCCGCCAGCGCGGCCCCCGACATGACGGATGACGCCCGCGCGTACGAGGACGCCGAAGGCCGCCTCCACGTCCTTCGCCTTTCCGACGCCGAGCCCTGAGGTCCGACTGATCTCCCGCACGTTGATCGTGGGCGGGCCCAGACGGCGGACGTGTCGAAAGATAGCACCCGCGTCATGTTCGGCCTTCGATCGCGAAGCGCAGCCGATGGACCGCTCGAACATCGGCACCAGATACGCCTCGAAGAGCTGCTCGGCGAACAGCGTCGGCGGAGATCTCCGCGGGAGGCGGCGTTTCCGGGCAAAGGTTGCCTGCGAGGTCCCGGCCGCGCTCGCTATAGCACCAGTCGAGGTGCTGAAGGGTGAGCGCGATACGCGCGACGATGCCGTCGCCCTTGGCGATGAACTGCGCCATGTAGCCGGTCGACCGCTGATCGCGGGCCGGCCATTGCGCTCGACAGTGCGCGCCACTTTCAGCAAGTCTCTGAACAGCGACAGCGGCCACGTCAGTCCGCCGACTCCGGATCGTTCGTGCTTCAACGTCGAGCGCGTCACGTACCAGCCCTTGCCGCGCTCGCCGACCAACATGCCCGCCGGCGTCCGCGCGTCGTCGAAGAAGACCTCGCAGAATTCCTTCTGCCCGGTCATCTGGGTCAGGGGCCGGATCGTGACGCCGGGCTGGCGGAGATCGACCGACAGATACGAGATGCCATCGTGCGTAGGCATGTCCGGCTCGGTGCGAGCCAGAACGAACATGTGGGTCGCCTGATGGGCGCCGGTGCTCCAGATCTTCTGGCCGTTGATCACCCACAACCAGTTCGGCGCGCGTGCGCAGCGACGCCAAGTCGGAACCCGCATTGGGCTCGGAAAAGCCCTGCGCCCATCGGATCTCGCCCGTGAGCGTCTTAGGGATAAGCTGCGCCCATTGCGCCTCGGACCCACACTCGAGGAGCGTAGGGACGACGAGCTTCCCGGTGACCGCAATGTTCCCGTTGGGAGCCCGCGCGCGGTAGAATTCCTCCCGGATGATCTCCGCCCGGACGATGTCCGGCTCCTCCTCGGAGCCGCCAAAGCGCCGCGGCACGCTACGGTGCAAATAGCCGTTTTCGACGGCAGCCTGCACGAACGCCCTCTGATTAGCCGACGACGTCAGCTCTCCGTCCGCCGGTGGCCAGGGGCCGCGAGGAATTCGCGCACTTCGTCGCGGTAGGAGTCGAATTCCGGCCCGAACCCCAGTTCCATGGCGATGTTGCCTTACGCTGCCGTGAAATGCCGGCGCACGTCGGCCCGATCGCCGCCCCAAGCCTCACATTTAGTATTCTTCTGGCGGTACATTTGAGCTGACAGAGCCTTTCGGGGAATTCATTCGACGGTGACACCCAGCCCGCTATAGTTGTAATTACCCCGGCATCGGCGTTCTCCCTAATCTCCCCCACTTGGGCGCCGTTGGGATCAGCCCTGTTTGGGCGGCGTTCGATCCCACCGGGGCTCTTTCCAGGGCCTGCCAGGGCACTTCAACGCAAACCTACCACGCCGTGAACTTCACGCTTCCTTAGGCTGATGCTCTCACCGTCAGGCTTCCTGGCGGTCGCATTTTCCTCAGAGAAGCCCCGGCGGCTGCCCGAAAACCCCGGCGGCAGCGGGGCGAAGCCAGCATCGATCAATTTGCGCTGACAACGCCGAACCTCGCCTTCGGCCCATAGAGACTTTGCAGCGGGGATCCGGCACCGCACGCGTCCGCCCGCAGCTTACCAGTCCCGCGTGACCTGCATACCGAACGTGCGTGGATCGCCGACCTTGGCGTTGGTGAAGCCGGTGCTGCCAGCCAGGTCGAGCGCTGAGTTGAAGTAACGCCGATCCGTGAGGTTCTTGCCCCACACGGCGATCTCGGTCTTGTCCTTGATCTTGAACGCCACGCGGCCGTTCAGCAGGCCGTAGGCCTTCTGAACGGTGTAGATGTCGCCCGGAACAAACGTTGGATAGGTCAGCAGCGGCGCCAGCGCCTGGCGGCTCTGCCAGGAGTAGTCCAGTTGGAAGCGAATCTGGCCGAAGTCGGTCGGAACCACGTAGCTGGGCGAGAAGCCGATCGTCCACTTCGGCGCATTGGTGAATGGCTGATCAGACAGGTCCAGCGTGTTCGGGCCGAGCGGGCCCGAGGCGAGGAACTTCTTGTAGTGGGTATCGAGGTAGCCGACGTTGGCCTGCAGGTTGAGGTTCTTCACCGGGACAGCGACCACCTCGAACTCGGCACCGCGGATACGCTCCGAGGCGGCGTTGATGGTCTGCACCACCGACACCGGCGTTCCACCCACCAGGAAGGTCTGCGGCACGCCTTTCTGGGCGTCCTTCACGTCCTGCTGGAAGACCGCCAGGTTGACCCGCAGTCGGTGATCCAGCCACTCGGACTTAACGCCGAGTTCGTAGTTGATCGCGGTCTGCGGATCGAACGGCAGCAGCGGCACGCCGGTGGCGCTGCGCTCGTTGATGCCGCCGGCCTGGAAGCCCTTAGCCAGGCGGCCGTAGAAGAGCACATCGGGCCTGACGTCGTAATCAAAGCCCACGGTGTAGTCGACCGCGCTCCAGGCATCCTTCACCGGATTGCGGCACTGGGCGTTCGGGAAGGGAATGGTGCAGGCGAAGGGAACGCCGGCTGGCCGCGACTGCAACTGCGTGACCGCGACGTCCTTCTTCTCTTTCGAGTAGCGAAGACCGCCGGTGAGGCGGAGCGCGTCAGTGACGGAGAAGGTCGCCTGGGCGTAAGGCCCGATGCTGCGGTCGTGATGCGGCGCGAAGAGATAGTTGCGCGAATTCGCGCCGGTGATCACCGCGAGCGCCTGGTTCACGGCGGTGTCGTTGGAGTGCAGCTCGTAATAGAAGACGCCGGTCGCGAACTTCAACCTGTTGTCGAACAGCGTGCCGTTGAGCTGGACCTCCTGGGTGAAGGCCTTGCCGTACGGCATCGCCAGACTCCAGAGCACCTGGTAAGGTGAGACGTCGTAGTCTTGGCCGCTGAACTGCTTGAAGTCTGCGATCCCGGTGATCGACTTCAGCGAGACGTCGTCGGTCAGGTGGTAGTTGATCGTCACCGATCCGTCGACTTGACGATAGCGGCCGCGGCTGTCGTTGCCGCTCAGCGTCAAGCACCGTGGCGTGAAATTCGGCCGGCCGCCGGCGCCGCAAGCCTGAAACGTCTGCCAGATGCGATCGTAATTGGCCTGGGTCGGCGCGAGGCCGAGCTGCAGGGCGGCCGCGGTGAAGGCCAGCGCCGGGTTGGTGTTCGGCGTCAACGGCGCGCGGAAACTCGGCGGCGTCAGGAACGTCGTCTGCAGGACGTTGCCGCCCGTGTGAGACACCAGGTACTCGCCCCTGGCGATGATTTGGAGCCGATCGTTGGGCTCGTACTTCAACTGACCGCGGAAGAGCTCGGTCTTGAAGTTGCCGAGCGGCCTGCCGGTGGTCACGTCATAGGTGAGGCCGCCGCGGGCGTCGTAGCCGTAATTCAGGCGCGCGGACAGGACGTCTTTGATGATCGGCACGTTGACCATCGCCTGGAGCTGGGCCTGCTCGTAGTTGCCGAAGCCGCCCATGACGCGAGCCTGGAAGTCGTTGGTCGGGGCTTGGGTGATGATGTTCACCGCGCCGCCGATCGAGTTCCGGCCGTAGAGGGTGCCTTGCGGGCCGCGCAACACCTCAATCCGCGAGATGTCCGGACCCAGCATCACCGACGAGCCGATCGCCGTCGATTGGTAGACGCCGTCGATGTACATGGCGACGGGCTGCTCGACGCTTAGCTGGATGTCCGTGCTGACGATTCCGCGAACGGACACCACCGTGGTCGTGGAGCCCTGCGCGGTCTGGTCGAAGTGCACGTTCGGCGTGGCCGAACGTAAGTCGCTGATGCCCGTCACGGAACGGTCGCGCAGCGCTTCCGCGGACAGCGCGGTGATCGCAATCGGCACCTTTTGCACGGCTTCGTCCCGCTTCTGCGCGGTGACGACGATTTCTTCGAGTTGAGTACCTCCGCCGGAAGCCTGGGCCCAAGCCGTGGCGGGAAGGGCGCATCCGACCAGAAGCAGCGCGCGATAGCCGAACACATGCGCAGCGGCGAGAGGGCTGAGCCTCATTGGTTTTCTCCCCATTTCGACCCACGATTCCGGGACGCTTTGGGAGTATCCACCAGTAGCTGAGAGTTTGCGTCAAGAGTGAATTGTTATTGCGCCTTGGGGTGTGACCTTTCCGCCATAAGCGCCACACCACAGTTTGGATGGGCCTTTTCGCTCACTCTATCAAGCTTAGCGCGGAAATATTCGCCCGGAAAACTGGACAGGGTTAAGCCGCCTTTGCTGCTGCTCGAATTATCGGGCAGCGGCCGCATTCTCTGAGAAACTGCAGAAGAAAGCTCGGCCGCAAGAAGCATAAAAGCTAGCGGTGCGTGGGTTTGCGCTGACGGTCCCCTGGACACCCCACGCGACCTTCGCCCGTTCCTGGCAGAGGCGCATCGCCAGCGGCTCGACAGTGACTTTGGAGCCGGCGGTCAAGATGATGGCGAGCGCACTAGCGCTATCCTTCGAGGTTTCCACCAGCTCGCAGTTTTCATCACCCCCCAATTCGTTGGGGTTGTTTGAAATCCCAGAGTCCGCTCGCCACCCCGAGTACGACGCTGCCAACGTCTGCTTCCCAGGTGGCAGGCATTAGTTGCCCCGCCACCTGGCCCACAGATCTTTAGGCGTCAGCAGAGCCGCCGGGAGCTGCGCCCCTCCCCTTGCGACCGCGCACGCCAGCGCTTTTGCCCTGCCGTACTGAGGAGGCACTGGCCTTTGCGGCTCGCGCCGCGGGGCCTCGCGGATTCACGCGGTTTCCAAGACCTAACGCCTTCGCCATAGCGGACCGCGCCTCACTGTAGGACGGCGCCGTCATCGGGTAGTCCTTGGGCAACCCCCACTTCGCCTTGTAGGTCTCCGGGCTGAGACCGCGCACCGACAGGTGGCGGCGCAGAGTCTTGTACGGGCGATTGTCTTCGAAGCTGATAAGCGCGTCCGGCTGGATGGACTTGCGGATCTGCGCCGGCGTCAGCTTCACGGACTGGACTTCTTCGGGCGCCGGTTCGGCTTCACCTGGCGCATCCGCCGCAGGCGCGCCGACCGCGCTAAGGCTGCTGGCGATTTGGCTTATGACGTTGGGGATTTCGGTTGGACTGACATGGCTATTGCTAAAATAGGCTGCAGCGACCTGGCCAACGATCTTCTGCAGTTCAATGTTGTCCGACACGTTCAGATCCTTTCACCGTCTCCACCCGGCCAAGCTGGGCGGTCGCACGGTATAAACTCGTGAAAATCAAAACACGACCGCGAATTGCGCTCTGGCGCGTCGCAGCACGCTGCGGCGATGGCAAGCAAGGCCTACCTGCCCTCAGCGTCGTAATTCCCCAGAGCGAGACGTTCTTTGATCGCCCGCAGCACAAATGCTCACCGATGGATGATTATCTCACTTCGTACGGAGCGGACGTTGGCGCGCTTGCGGGATATGGCCTGGCCTCAGCCGGCGCGTCGGCCGCGCGTGCGCGACCCCAAGCCCGTGGACTTGGCGAATTCGCTGCGCAGCGCAGCGTAGGCCGGCGCCACCATCGGATAGTCCGCCGGCAGCCCCCACTTGCTGCGGTATTCGGCCGGCGTGAGCCCGTGGGTCGTTAGATGCCGCTTCAGCATCCGATAGGGGCGGCCGTCTTCGAAGGAGATCAGCGCCTCGTCGGTGATCGACTTGCGGATTTGCGCCGGGCTGAGCGACTTGGCGACCGGCGCGGGCGCCGCCTCGACGGTCGGCGCGCCAAGTGCGCCATGCACCGCCTGAATGAGCGCCGGAAGTTGTTCCGGCGGGATCGCGTTCTTCTGTACGAAGGCGCTGATGATGTCGGTCGTGAGTGCGATCAGCACCTTGTCGGTCATGCCCGGCTCCCCTGCGAACGACCGCTTAGCGCGCAGATCGGCGGCGCTGAACGGCGTTTTCGAGGTGACCAGCGACTGTGTCGAAAATGCGGAAAGCCCTGCCCTCCCCGGCCACGGCTTTTTCGACCTCGCCGTTCGAGCCTTATACGAAACCGCAGAGGGAAAGGCTGACTCATTGCCGAGGTCCGCTTCCGGGTTCAGCAGATGTGTGAGGAAATATGTAAGTGTTTGCCCACTTTGATTCGCTGGCTACGGTGAGCTGCGGACTTCGTGCGGGTGGGATGGGTCTGGCGGAAACCCAAATCGCGCGCAAGCGTAGCGAGCTAATTCTCCACAAAGACTGTCTGAACCTTCTCTGTCTGGCGGGCCCCCCAGGTGGAGACCAGAAACGTTGCCATCGTCCCAGACAAATTGACGGCCAATTCCGCGTGACGCGGCAGAGGGCGCGCACGTTTGGGGCCAGAGCTATGCGCGTCGCCCAGCTTGTTCCGCAGCGCTCCGAGCGTCTCGACGATCTGCTGGCAGCTGCCCAGGAGCTGCTTGAAGGCCTGCTCCGTGTGGTGATCTGGCGCCAGCTTCAGCACTTTGGCGCGTTTTCGGTAGAGCACCGTAAGGTCGTCGGCGTCTTTGATTTCGACATCGGCCTCAGTGACATCGGGCCGAACCGGTTGACCCACTTCCTGACCATCTCGTGGCAGAGGTCGACGCCACGCTCGAACGCCAGGTCCTCGACGTTGCCAAGCGACAGCGGGAAGCGGACGTACAGCATCACCACGAGCTGGATCACCTCGGGTGAGCGGTCGAACCAGCGGAACGGGTCATGCGCCTTGGATTTTCGGGCCATTCCGCCCGTCTAGCCGCCCGCCCTTACCAGCCGGTGCATCTGAGCTGACTCTGCCCCCCGCGACGCGCAAGGAAACCTATCTGGCCCACCGCAAAGCGGCGCCGAATGAAGAACGTCGCCAGCGAAACAACCATCGCAGGAACAGGCCGGCTGGCGAGTTCCCCTTGAGGATACACCTCAATGGCCAAACCGGCGCTAAGCTGGAGGATTGAACCATCAACACGACCTTAGCGCGTCGCCCGCTCCAATTGCGACGGTTCCTAAGAGCCGCACTTCACGCGGCAAACGGATTCCCAGTGATCTCATTTTGACGAGGAAAGCGCCTTGGTGTGACGCGTCCAAGAACCCTGGCCGCACCTCGCTACGCGGCCGCTAGATAGCAGTCAATCTGCTCGAAAATGGCCGCCATAGCTCTGTCAGGCGCCTGAGCATCCGCTGCAATGCTCCCCTCCGCGTAGAGCAGCGCTAATTGGTCGCGCGCTCGGCTAACTCGGCTCTTCACCGTGCCTACGGGGCAGCACATGATCTCGGCCACTTCCTCGTAAGACATCCCCGCCGCGCCGATCAGGATCAGCGCTTCGCGTTGGTCCGGGACGAGCATCGAGATTGCGCGGCGGAGCTCGTCCAGTTCCAGCCGATCCGTGTCGCCCGTGACCGCCACGAGCGTGCGTTCGGCGGCCTCGGGATCGAGGTGCGAGGAGCGCCAGGCGCGGCGCATGTCAGAGTAGAACAGGTTGCGCAGTATCATGAAGGTCCAGGCCTTCATGTTCGTCCCCATTTGGAAACTGTCTTGTGCGGCCCAGGCTTTGGCGAGTGCGTCCTGCGCAAGATCGTCCCCTCGGGCGAAGTCGCCCGTCAGCGTCCGCCCGAAGGCTCTGAGATGAGGGATGAGCGCGATAAGCTGAGCCTCGAAGGCCCTCCGGTCGTCGGTCTGGGCCATTGTGAAGCTCCTGTGCCGGTGATTAACGCCTCATCCGATGAATGGCTCCGCTCAGGTCAACCAATCGCCATCGTCCGACTGATCGCGTGTCAGTCCTCCCGGTCAATCGCGGGAAGGAAATGGGGGTCCCGAAGCGATGGTGTCAGTTTGCGCACGCGCAACGTCTGACTGGCCAGCAAGCTCCGCAAGCAGTCGAAATCCGACATTGGTTTCACCCCGGGGAGCGGACGTCCGCCAGGTCGGCTTCGGGGCCAGACCCCAAGGGCAGAAATCGACCCTTAGCGGACCTTAAACGTTGGCACCCGACCATCTGGCCATGATTGATGTGTTCGTGTTCAGAGAGGGCCTTCCTCGCAGAGGGAACGCTCACGTCTGCGTGGTGGACCAATATGCGGCCCGGAGGTTCGTCTCGACGCACGACCTCGACCAACTCTTCTTCGGCCACGTCGTGTATGGCGATGACGCCGGTCGGCGATTTGTCGGCGTTTGGGGAAACAGAACCGTCTCGCGCTTTCTCAGGCTACTTCGAGAACGCGGGGCGTCCTTCGTTCAACACGCCAGCCCGCCGCCCGCGAGGTTCACCGCGTTCGTCACGCAGGGCAAAGCCCGAGCCAAGAGCGGAAGGGTCCGCTAACCACCCCGAACCGGCTTTGCGAACGTCAGCTTCCTGGAGGCGAGGTCGGGACCGGTGGCGACCCCCTGCCGAACTTGCGAAGTCCGCTTCCGGGCGGAGTGGCTGAACGTGGTGCGAAGGGAACGGGCGGCGAGGACCGGGTGGAACCCTTTTCGCAACCCGCCCTTACGCTCATGGAGCGGGTATCGCGTGGACCAGTTGCGCCCGCTTCAGAGGGCCTCCCGATGCCCACCTCGACTATCGTTCTGATCGTTGAGGATGAAATCCTTATCCAAGACCTTCTGGAAAGCGCGTTCGCCGAGGCGGGGTATGAGGTGTGCATGGTTTCCAGCGGACCCGAGGCTATGGCGTTTCTGGCTGGCTGCGCCGATTGCCCGCGAGCCTTGGTGACGGACATCAATCTCGGGGCGGCGCCCAACGGGTGGGCAATCGGGCGGCGCGCCCGCGAACTCAGCCCTGTGATCGCGGTGATCTACATGTCAGGCGACAGCGGCCATGAATGGGACGAGCAAGGGGTGGCTGATAGCCTAATGATCACAAAGCCATTCGCACCGGCGCAGGTTGTCGCGGCGATGGGGATGCTGGTTGCAGACGAAACGTGACTCGCTATCTCGAAAAATGGCGCGCCTGCTGGGGTTTCAGCCGGGTGACCGGCGTGGCGCAGGAAGGCCTCCCTATGTCCCCCGCCGAACTGAAACGAGCCAACCTCGACCATTTCAAGCGGCTCTTGGAACGCACGAGCGACCCGGGCGAGCGCGTCGGGATCGAGGCCCTGATGGCGGAGGAAAAGCGCAAGCCAAACAGCGCATATCCGGTCGAGCATCCCGCCCCACGGGGCTGAATGGCAGTCGTTTGAGGCAGATCATATCCACGCCCGGCCTCTTGCGGCTTCCTTGGCAAAGGCATGAGGAGACAGCCATGCGGACCTTCTCGTGCTTCAGCTTTGACAACAATTGTTCCGTCCCGACGCTCTTCTTCGTCTTCGCGGCGAACATGGCCCGGGCGCGCGTGCTGGTCCGGCGGGAGATGCTGGCCACCACGGGCGCCAAGTCGGTCGAGATTTTCGAGGACAACAAGCTGCTCGGGACCGAGGTGGCTTAGCCGTGCGATCGTCAACTACGACCTCTGCTAGCAGCCGCCGCTTCCGGCCCATAGCCGCTCATCGCCGCCATCGCCTTCCGCGGACCAATGAGGTCGTTGGTCACCTGGTCTTTCCGTAGGTCCCTCTTCCACCCTCCTGCGACCGGCAGTACGTCCGCTTCCTGCCTGCCTGCTGAAGCGTGTCGGCGACCCATGGCGGACGTTTCTGATGTTTGGCTGGGAGATGTGCGCTAAGCCTGCGCCAGTCCGCCGAGAAGATCGTCCAGCGCCTGGCCCACCTCGCTGCGCCGCCTCGACGGTTCGTCGGAATTGGCGATCAGCATCGCGGCTTCCATGACACTGCCTAGGATAAGGTGCGCAAGAGGCTCGACCGCCTGTCTGCGAACGCGCCCCGTGTGCATCGCGCTCTCCAGCACCGCCATCAGCGCGCCTAGGCTGTAACCCTCTTCGAGCTTTCTCCAGCGCGCCCATCCGAGCACCGCAGGTCCATCCACCAGCGTGATGCGCTGCACATCCGGACGGGTGGCGGCCGCGTCGAGGTAGAGCTGGATGCTCTCCCGAAAAGCGGTCCACGGATCGTGCGCGGGCTCCGCATCCCCGGAGTTGCGCCCCGGCTCCGTTAACTCGCGCTCGATTGCCTCGAACACGGCGAGGAAGAGCGCCTCCTTGTCGGCGAAGTGGTGCGATAGCGCGCCTCGCGAAACGCCCGCGCGCGCCGTCACGTCGCGGATACCAACCGCGTGGAAGCCCCGGTCTGTGAAGAGCTCTCGCGCTGCCGCGATCAAAGCTGCGCGGGTGAGTTCCGCACGCTGAGCCCGCGCGCTGTCTTTTCGCTGGGTCCAGTGACGCGGCTTGACTTCATCCGCTGGTGGTGTGCTCATTTCGCCGGTCAATGTCCGGTTAAATACATGCGGGAGCAAGCCCATGGATCAACGGGTCAGTATGATCATGACCGGCGCACAAGATATTCCCAAGCTGCGCGCCTTCTACGAGGACGGCCTGGGCTGGACACCATGGATGCCGCCGAACGACGCCTCGGTGCTCTACAAGGTGGGACAATCCGTGCTGGTGTTCCTCAACGCCGGATACCTCGCCCAGGAACGGGGTGAGAGTCTGAGCGAGGGGTCCAAGACGTCGCTCGCGGTCTTCGTGGGGTCGAAGAACGAGGTCGACGCCATCTACCAACGCGCCGTGGGGGCCGGAGCGAGGCAGACCAGCTACGTGCGTGATCGCGACGGCGGCCTTTACACCGGCTACTTCGCCGATCCCGAGGGGAACAGCTGGGAAGTCGTCTGGAGCCCGCACATGCCTCTGGACGCGCAAGGCGCGCTGACCCTGCCCGGCCAGGCGGGCTAACCGAAATAGAAGGGGGGATCAGTTATGCGTGTCGCGCCGAACATTCTTCGTGTGCTGCTGGCGCTTGGTTGGGCGCTGCTGTTCTACGTCTCAGTTCGGGCAGTCCGGCAGATGGGGTTCGGCGCGGCCGGAGACGTGTTCTTCGGCGATCTGGCCCATCCCTGGCGCGCGCAGTTCAACACCGTCTTCGGGCTGCACCTTTTGCTGGTTGCAGCCTGGACGGTCTACCCACCTGGATCCAGGTCGATCATCCCGATCCATCGGTTCACCAGTCGCGCATATTGCCTCGTACTGATGTGATCGCCGGGCCGACTTCGGCTGGGGAAAAGCCAGTCATCATGCCGGTCGCCGCGGCGCGCGAGCCACGAATTGAGCGCGCTCCGCGTGGCCTCGGTGATCTCGAACGGGACCGGGCGGCCGGTCTTTTGCTGGATAATGGTGGCTCGCTCGCGCACCGAGGTGCTGTCAGTCTAACGGCAAGATGTCTCCAGTGAGGCCCAGGGGGTTGGGCTGAGGGGGGCGAACCGTGCGACCGATCTCATCAAGCGTCACCGGTTCCCGCCGGAGGTGATCCGCTACGCTGTTTGGCTGTATTTTCGTTTCACGTTGAGCTTCCGGGATGTGGAGGAGCTGCTGGCTCAGCGCGGGATCGAGGTCAGCTACGAGACCATCCGCTGCTGGACGCTGAAGTTCGGACCGCTGATTGCAGCGAACCTGCGCCGGCGTCGGTCGCCGTCATCGGGCCGATGGCATCTCGGTGAGATGGTGGTGAGGATCCGCGGCCGGCGGATGTTTCTTTGGCGCGCTGTCGACGACGAAGGCGAAGTGCTGGACATGCTGGTCCAGCGCCGGCGCAACAAGCATGCGGCGCTGAAATTGCTGCGCAAACTGCTGAAGCGGCAGGGCGTCCACCCCGAGACCATCACCACGGATAAGCTGGCTTCATACCGGGCCGCTGCCCTGGAGCTGGGCCTTGCGGATCGCCACCGGCCAGGCGGCCTGCGCGCCAACAATCGGGCCGAGAACTCGCACCTGCCGATCCGTCGGCGAGAGCGGAAGATGCAACGGTTCAAATCCCAGGGCCACGCCCAGCGCTTCCTCGCCACTCACGCCGCCGTCTACAACACCTTCAATACCCAGCCCCATTTGATCCGCCGATCAACGCTTCGCCAGTTTCGGGTCGACGCGCATCACGCGTGGGCGGCTGCGACCGCCGCCGCCTGATCAGCAGGGTAGGAAGGGCCTCGCGCGTCCGACGGCGGTTTACCTGACAAGACCAGCAGCTTGACCGTGAGCGGCGCCGAGTCGGCGTAGGGCACGATCTGGTCGTCCTCGCTGTGGATCACCAGCACTGGCAAGTCGATCGCCTTCAGGTCCTCGGTGAAGTCGGTCTCTGAAAAGGCCTTGATGCACTCGTATCCGGCCTTGACGCCGCCCATCATCCCTTGCCGCCACCAATTGCGGATCAGACCTTCCGACACCTTCGCGCCGGGCCGGTTGAAGCCGAAGAATGGGCCCGTCGGAACATCCAGGTAGAATTGGGCGCGGTTGGCCGCGAGCGCCGCGCGAAATCCGTCGAACACCTCGATCGGCGTTCCGCCTGGGTTCGAGTCCGTCTTCACCATCAGCGGGGGCACGGCGTCCACCAGCACGGCCATCGCCACGCGCCCGGGTTCCGATCTCGCCACATAGCGCGCGACCTCGCCGCCGCCGGTCGAATGGCCGATGTGGATCGCGTTTCTGAGATCAAGCGTCCTGACCAGCTCGGCGACGTCGGCGGCGTAGGTGTCCATCTCGTTGCCCGCGTCGGTCTGGTCCGAGCGGCCATGGCCGCGGCGGTCGTGGGCGATGACGCGATAGCCCTCCGCCAGGAAGAACATCATCTGGTTGTCCCAGTCGTCGGCGCTCAGCGGCCAGCCGTGGTGGAACATGATCGGCTGCGCGCTTTTGGGGCCCCAATCCTTGTAGAAGATCCGGGTCCCGTCTTGGGTGGTGATGTAGGCCATAGGAATGCGCTCCCTCACCGAGTTGCCGGCCGGCAGGACCGGCGCTGATGCTTGATGGGATCGAAGGGCGAGCTAGACGCGACCTGGCAACGAGGATGCTCAGTCGCCACGGTCGAACCGATAGCAGCCCACCCGGCGCCGGTCAGTTCATGCCTTGCGAGCGGCCTCCTGAGGGAAAGCGTCGCGATCCCCTTGCGACGACAGCGTTCGGGCGGCGAGACCGAGGCTGAGATAGGCTAGGCCGGAGGTAATGAAGTTCACTCCCATGATCACGCCCAATGCCACCAGCGAGCTGGCGGGCCAGCCGGAGGTGATCACCAGCGAAAGAAGTATACTCGCAACCGCCGAAAGCAGCATCCAAATCCAGTTGCGGGCGGGGCGCAGCTCGAAGGCCAGCGCGAGCTCATAGGCGCCCTGCACCATGAAGAGCAAGCCCAGCGCAAGTGTGATCACGAGGAGCGCGGCGTCCACGCGCGCCAAGATGAAGGCGCCGGCCGCAATTGAGAGCAGCGCGTAGAGCACCGCGGCGAAGGACCGGCCGGAACCCGGGATCGACACGCCGCCGAACAGGCTCACGACGCCACCCAGCACCAGCATCCAGCCAACAAAGACCGATGTGACCAGGGTGGAGACCATGGGCCAGATCAGCGCCGCCACGCCAACCAGCGCGAGAGCGAGCCCACCCCACATGAAGCGGCCGTATTCCTCCCGAACGTCCGCACGGAACCAGTTCCCAGAGCTCGGAGTGCTCATGACGGCCTCTCCCCGCTGCACCGCGTCGTTGTGGCTCGACGGGTTATTGCGCGGGGGACCGATGGCGACGATTAGACCTTGGTGTCGGCGACACCAAAGTATCAACTCCTTCGAAGATCTCTTCGGCGCTCGATCACCGGGTTCGCGGCCAGGCGCCCTGTTCACTGCGCTCGCGGATGTCGGCGAAGCTGTGCCGGACGAGCAGGTCGCCGTTGCGCCACACCGGCGTGAGCAAGTCCTCGCCGGGGGCCGTCTGGTCGAAGCGCTGAGCGACCAGCCGCCCGCCCCTGCACACCACCGCCTGCCGTCCAGCCTTGCTGGCCTTCGTCGGATCGGTCGCCGGCGCCTTCGAGACGTCCCGCCAGCGGCCGGCGTCGTCGCGCAGGGCGTCCGCCTTCATGGCGAAGTTTAGCGTGTCGCGATTAACCTGCTGCAAGAGCCCGCCGCCCATGCCAAAGGCGATGTTGTCGATGGCGAAGCCTTCAGCGGTCATGCGTACGCAGAGCCGGGCGATGCTGCCGATGTTCATGCCGTCGCCTTGGATGACGCGGACATGGGCGTCGAGCACTCGGTAGCCCTTGCCGTTGAGGGTCCCGCCGAAGGTTTCCCAGAGGCCCTTGACCGTTTGGAGAGGCGTCTCGACCGGATCGCCGCTGTCGGGCCGTATGACCAGCGTGCCCTTGCGGCTCAGCACCTTGTCGCGAAGCGCGCCGCCCCAGATGTGGGCGACGGCGGCGTCGAGGTCGTAGCTGTCGGAGACCACCGCCACGAGCCGGCCTTCCCCGTCGAAGCGGTCGAGCATGTTGGCGTAGGCCGCCGCCTCTCGGTCCCGGCCCCACGCTGTCATGGTGCTGTGCTCGGCGGCGGGTATCGAGAACCCCGCCATCTCCGCGCCGTAGTAGCGCCTGGCGGCGTTGAGGCTCTCCATGGTGTCGGTGCCCTGGAAGTTCACCAGGTGGGCCATGCCGCCCAGGGCGGCGCTTTCACCGGACGAGACGCCGCGCGCCCCGAAATCATGCAGCTTGAACGGGAGCTGCCCGGCGACGTCGTCGGAGGTCTGCTCCAGGCCCGCCCGGATGATGGTCTTGCATCTCCAACTCAGCGTCGCCACCGTCGTCGGATACCAGATGGCGCGCAGCAGCGCGGTCTCGACGAAGGTCGAGAGCCAGGGCATGCGCTCGTCGGTGTTCTCCACCTGCACGAGCGGCACGCCGGTCGGCGCGATGACGCCCTCCGGCAGGGCCTTGATCTCCAGCGGCAGGAAGCCCCGGTGATCCCTGACGATCGCCTCCCAGCCCGGGCGGTTGAACGGCACGCCGTGCGCCGCGCAGATGGCTTCGGCCTCGTCCACGTCGCCCGCCGTAACCGGCCGGCACAGCCGGTCCATCAGGTATGGCTGCAGGCCGAAGAACAAGACTTCGTCGGAAAATGCGTTCGGCCGCGCCTCGACGTAGGCGCTGATCACTCGAGCCTCCGGCGGGTATTGTAGGAAGTGGCTTTGCTTGTAGCTGTCCGTCGACAGGATCAGGTTCGTCACTTCGCGGACTCCCGACAGGACGCGAGCGCTAACAGCGTTCGGCCCATCTGCTATAACTCACCTTGTCGTGGGGCCTGCTTGATCGTCGGAGAGGCCGATGGGCAAACCGCGAATCTTCCTGGGCTCGTCTGTTAAGCAGGAGAAATTGCTCCAAGCTCTGACCCACGGGCTCGGCGACGTCGCCGAGGTGGAGCCCTGGACCACCTCGTTCAATCCCGGCGTGTCGACGCTGGAGCGCCTCCTGGAGCTGACGCGCGACGTCGATTTCGCGGCCTTCCTCTTCGCGGCTGACGACTGGACCACGGTCGGCGGCGCCTCCGGCTCGGACGCCGGCCAGGCTTCGCCGCGGGACAACGTGGTGTTCGAAGCGGGCTTGTTCGGCGGCGTGCTCGGCATGCGCAGGACCTTTATCCTGCACGCGGAGGGGGCGAAGCTGCCGACCGACCTGCTGGGGCTGACCGCCGTCCGCTACTCCGGCGCGATCTCGCCCGCCGAGACCCGCACGCTCAACCAGAAGCTCTGCAAGGCGATCGAGACGCAAGGCCGCCTCGACCGCATTGAGGGGCAATGGTGGCAATATTCGCTGACCGAGCGGACGGAAGAGGAGCCGGCCGCCCTCAGCCTCCTGAGCATTGGACGCGGCCGCGATGGCGCGCTGGGCGTAACGGGTCGATCCTGGCAGGCGGACGGCCGCCTCTGCAATAGATACTGGAGCGAGGCGGCGACGGCGCGGGAGGGCGCCTCGGCGGTCTTCTACTACTGGCGGGGCGAGCGGCCTCTGAGGCTCAACGCGCCCCAGTTGGACGGCATCGGCGAGATCAAGCTCGAGTCTCCGGATCGCGCCTCCGGCTATTTCATCACCCGGTCGGATTCCCATCCCGGCGAGAGTTTCAAGACCGCGGGGGTCTACTGGCGTGCGGAGCCGGGTGATCTCGACGTCCTAAACGGCCGCGACGACAAGCGGCGGGCGGCGCTCATCGTGGCGCGACTGCAGGAATGGGAGACCATTCGCAATGGCTAGACCCGCCAAGATCCTGCTGCAAACGACGATCCCCACCACGGAAGACGATTGGGGGATCACGCGCTTCAGCCGCCTGGGCGCGCTTCTGCGCGAGCAGCGCGACGACTCCGGTCAGCCCCTCTACGAGGTCACGATGCGTGACCGCGGGCCCGTGGGCCAGCCCGACCCGGTGCTCTCGACCCTCGACCAGTCCGGGTTCGATCAGCTCTGGCTGTTCGCGGTCGACACCGGTGACGGCCTCACCCAGGAGGATTGCGCCGCGATTTCACGGTTCCGCAGGCGCGGCGGCGGCCTGCTGGTGACCCGCGACCACATGGACCTGGGGTCGTCGGTCTGCAGCTTGGGCGGCGTCGGCGCGGCGCACTATTTCCATTCCCGCCAGCAGGATCCGGACCCCAGCCGGCGCAGGCGGGACGATCCCGAGACGCTGGCGATCGACTGGCCGAACTTCCATTCCGGCGCCAACGGGGATTACCAGGAGATCGACATCGTCGGGCCCGTCCATCAGATCGTCGCCAATGCGGGCTCGCCGACCGGTTCGATCCGCTACCTCCCATCCCACCCCCACGAAGGCGGCGTCGGCGCTCCGGAAGGCCAGGATGCGCGCGTCATCCTCAAGGGTCGCAGCAAGGCCACCGGCGTGAACTTCAACATCGCCGTCGCCTTCGAGCCTGGTGCCGAGGGCGGCCCGGCGCTCGCCGAGAGCACCTTTCACCACTTCGCCGACTACAATTGGGAACCAGCGTCCGGCTGCCCCAGCTTCGTCACCGAAGCGCCTGGCGACGGCCTGAAGCGCAACCCGCAGGCCTTGGCCGACACCCACCGATACGCCTTGAACATTGCGGCCTGGCTGAGCGGTGGCCAGCAGAAGATTGCCCGATGAACCTCTACTATTCGCCGGGGCGCGTGCAGCCTCTTGTGCAATGAACTTCTCGAATGGCGGCGAAATCGACCTGGCGTCCAAAGGGAATCTCTGCCCTCGGGCTGGTTCGTCAGCAATTAGATAAACTGGCGAAGTCTGACTTCAGCCTTCCCCGCCAGTCGCAACGTTCGCTTCGCCGGCGCTTTGAGGCCGGCGGTCTGCGACGGGGTCGCGCCAGAAGGAGACGTTGGCTCGCCTCCAGTTTCCGGACCTTGGGCTAAGGCAAAAAAAGCGCGGACCGACGACGGCAGCCGACCGATCCCGGTAGGCCCGCGCAAGATGGACAGCGTGACCACGACGGCCGTGTGATGGCTCGCCCGCAGATAGCGGGCGGCTCTGTCCTAGGAAGCTGACATGTCGGAAACGTACGGCACCCTGTCCTCCCGTCCATCACCCCATCGGGCCCCAACTACGCCATCACGGCGCAAGCCCTGGAATCATTCCCGAGCGCCCGCGGCTACTTCGGCGTGCCCAGTGGCCGCGCTTGCTTGTGAAGCGGCTAGGCTTTTGCGGCTGCGAGCGGCGCTGAATTCTGGCGAGGCGACAGCGAACCAAGAACTAATTTCGGCCCTTGAGCATCCCGACGATTTCATCCGCGCCGACGAACTTCGGGCCGAATTGTGGGAGCGGCTCCGCGCAGTGGCAGCGCTCGCCTCGCATCGGCGCCCGACCTCCATGAAGGGAGTTCTCTTTCAGCTCTACGTAGCCGCTTCGGAATCCCAGGCGTCGTCCGGCCTGATCGCCGGCAACATCCCGCCATGTGACAAGTTCGATTTGGAGAAGCGTGATCGAAAGGTTGAGCGCCTACACCGCGCAGCTGTCTCACATCTGGAGACCCTCGCAATGGATGATGACCTCGCCGTCCTGCGCGAGCACTGGCTAACCCACCTGTACGATGCTCATGCCGCCTGCGAGCGTGTCATCAACGACCCCCAAGGCCTGATTGCCGAAGCGCTAGAAGCAAAATCGACCTGGAAGGAGCATGTTCGCGCGTCCGTCACCACGTGATTCCGCTGTGCGTGGCGGCTTGCATGCCGCCACGCCTTAAGCTTGAGTTCGGGTGGACGAGATGACGACCCCAAACGCATGCCCCCCCTTTCGAAGGGCTATCTGATCTTGGGGCTGCGGGGCCAAAGTGGCGTTAGCTCATTCCTAAAGCGAAGCCCGCTAACGAAGCGCCGCGCTGAGCTTGGGAAGCTCTCAACAACAAGTTTGAGTTGCAACAAGCAGGTGAAACTCAAGTCTTTTTGAGACGGTCCGCAAAGCGCCCGACAACTTCGAGGGCGCACGGCATATCCGCGATCGTGCTCGGCAGCATCAAGATGAGCGCGAACACCAAGATCGCTATCGCGATCCAAGATTCCACTACGCAGATACTATCTGCAATTCGCTCCGGTTACGAGTCGCGGACGTCCCCTCGACGGCGACGCGCTTTTCGAACTGCCGCCCCTCAGTCGGCGCCCAGACGCCCGCTCGATTGCCGTCTATGCGCGCCAGGCGCGGAATTTGAGACCCCGCCGCGGAGCGGACGTTCAGGCGTCCTTGCCCGTTGCCAAGCCATTCGGTCCTCGCAGTGAGAATCCCCGATCACGCTGAACGCTCAAGCGTACTCCGCGCGCAAAGCATTCCACTCGGACACTAACGACTTGTACTTATCGGCGAATAGCTTCTCCTCGTTGCCGGCAAGGGGCGTGTCCAACGTGGAAAAGGACCGGCCCTTGATGATGTCCAGCAGCCGCATGTCCTGCAGCGCATACCCCTCTATGCTCTTCGACATCAGCCAAAGCCCAAGGCGAGCAGCTTCATCACAGAGGCTCGGATCTTCGCAGAAGTAGGGGTAGATAATCCGATGACCGGTATCGCCCACGGTGATCGAGAGCGTGTTCTCGACCTTGACCGTCCCGGCGCCGGCGATCTCAAAGCGTGCCTTGATGTTGTCCGGGATGACCGAGAACGGGACGTTTCTCAGTCGCCGCTTTTCCTCCCACCAGAGCAAGAAGCCGTCCTTGAGAATGGTGTAGAGGCGCTCGCGCCCCTTATTGCTCTCGATCCGCGCAATCGTGGCCAGTCGGAGATCGAGTTCGCCGGCAACATGGCGTTTCGCGTCCGCCCAGAAGGGTCCGTAGAAATCACCCCCGGTCGAATTGCCGAATCCCTCCGCCTTCTTTATCTCGCTGCGGATGTCGCTTCTCAGTAGCGTGATGCGCTGCGAATTCGAGGCATACATGGCGTTGAGGAGCTTTCCCAACCCAATGAGTTCGAACGACATCTGAAGATCTCGGTGCCGAGGTGGTCGAACGACTCGATCAATCCTTCTGGCGGTCTAGATTTTGCGAGCGATTCTTTCCGTGGAGTCAACAGGTCGCATCGGTGGCAGCAGCCGTAGGCATCATTCCCGCCGGTGGTCCAGGGCGCGTCACAAGCTGGCGTTCGGCCTTCTCCAAGAAGCAGACGTTTGTCCGGGCGCGATGGCGTGCGCTCAACCTCTCTGGCGGCCTCCGATACCAAGACATTCGCGGCCCAGCGTGCGACGCGATGGTGCTATGTTGAAACGCCATTGACGAAGAGCGGCGGATAAGGCGACGCGTGCGACACTGACATAAGGAACCTGCGCCATGACTGAACTGGTCTATCAGATCGTCGAACACGACGGTGGCTGGGCTTATGAGGTCGACGGTTCCTTCTCGGAAACGTTTTCGACGCACGAAGCGGCGCACCGCGCGGCTGCCCGCGCCGCCGCTGAGCAGCGCATCCCCGGAGAGACCGCCGGCATCGTCTACGAAGACTCGTCGGGCGGCTGGCATAACGAGATCGACGCTGGCGACGATCGTCCGGCGACGCGCGTCGACGACTGAGCGCACGCCGCAATTGCCGCCGCTAGGCGTTACTTGCGCCATCACCGGACGTTGGCGCGGTGACGAATACAGGACATTGGGAAAGCACGATAACTTCTGACGCTCTGCGAGAGTGCGGCCCACGGGAGGACAAATGCACCGCTTCACCGAGCTGGCTGACCGGGCTGCCGTCTTTGCGCTAAGCAGCTTGAACGAGGTTCAGGACCGCACAGTCCAGGCGCTGCAGACTAGTGGCGCGACCGTGCACGTGGAGAACCTGCAAATGGTCTCGCTCTCCAAAGGAGTGTTCGCCGTGGGCCTGTTCTCGATTTTCGAAGCGATGCTCCAGGACGATCTCGGAGGCGTGTACGGCTTCAAGGAGGCGCGTCGCGCGCTCAAAGCTCAGGGCGACGATGCGCTGGAAGCCCGGTTTGAAAGCTATTTCCTCGCCATCAACGTTCTGAAACATGGCGATGGCCCTAGTTACCGGACCTTAGTTTCAAGAAAGGGCGAATTGCCATTCACGGTTATGACCGACAAAGAATTCGAGGAGATCGAAGGTGACGTCTCGATCATCAACAGTTTGATTTGGGTCGATGACGAGTTTGTCGAGAATTGCGGCAAGATTATCCGCGAAGTCACAACAGCCCTTCAACGGTCACGACCAAACATTCTCCTTTAGATTTAAGCGAACACATCGCAGGCAGCTGTGCAAGCTCAGGTCACTGTCGCGCCAGTTGCGGACGTTCGAATCGAGACGAAAAGCAGACGTTGCCTCGATCCCGGCTACAGTGAGCTCCTGGTGCTTTGACGTGCCGCGGCTGTGCAGTCGCCGGCCTACACGGTCGGGATCGTCCCGCCGTCGATGACGTATTCTGCGCCGTGGATCGAGGCGGCGCGGTTCGATGCCACGAAAGCGATGAGCTCGGCGACCTCCTGAGGCTCAGCTGGACGGCCGATCGGAATGCCACCCAGCGCCTGAAGGATGCTGTCCTTCGCCGCCTCCAAGTCGCCGCCGGTCGTCAGCGCGATCCGGCGAACAAGGGCTTCCGAGGCCTCGGTGTAGATCCAACCAGGGGAGACGACGTTTACCCGCACGCCCTTCGGCCCGAGCTCCTTGGATAGCGACTTGCTGTAGGTGGTCAGGGCCGCCTTCGCCGCCGCGTAGGCAGTCGTGGACTCGGCCAGCGGCAGTCTGCGTTGGATCGACGACACGTGGATCACGGCGCCCACGCCTCGTTCGACCATCTGTGGGAGCAGCGCCCGATCGAGACGGACCGCCGACATCAGGTTGAGGTCGAGTTCCGCGCGCCAATGGTCGTCGGTGAGAGCTGAGAAGCCGCCAACGGGCGAGGCCGAGCCGCCGACGACATGCACGAGCACATCGACGCCGCTCATCCGCCCAAGGGCCGCCTCAGCAAAGCGCGCAGCGCCGTCCGGCGTGCTGAGGTCGGCAATCACCACATGGGCGCCGGATGGCGCGGAGGCCTCGCCGCGGGCTGCAGTCACGACCGTGGCGCCGCCGGCCACGAACCGCTTCACGGTCGCCAAGCCCGCGCCTTTGGTGCCACCGGTCACGACCACGCGGCGGCCCTGAAATTCCGTAGTGGCCTCCTGCAGGGTCATCGTTTCGTCCTTCTGTCTCGCCGGCGGCGACGGCCGCGCGTGCGTCGGCCCTCAATTAGAGGTGGACAGGCCATCCGATAATCGGGACAAAGCGGGACGACATGTCACGAGAATGGGGATAATGGCCCAGAGCAGCCTGGCTGAGCTCGACGCGATCCTCATGATCGCGCGCCGGGGCAAATTCCGGACGGCGGCGCTCGAACTCGGGATGTCGAGCACTGCGCTCAGCAACGCAGTTGGCAAACTGGAACGCACACTCGGTGTGCGGATGTTCAACCGAACGACGCGCAGCGTCTCCCTCACAGAAGCGGGCCAAGCTTTCGTCGCGCGGGTCGCGCCGGCGGTGCACGAAATCCATGAGGCGATGGACGCGGTGCGTTCCCAACAGGCCACGCCTTCAGGCACGCTTCGCATCAATGCCTTCCCGACCGCCGCGCGCGAGATCTTCGCGCCGCTCGTCCTTCCGTTCGTGCGAACATACCCCCAGGTCCACGTCGACATCGTCACCGAAGGCCGGTTGGTCGACATCGTTGCGGGCGGGTTCGACTTCGGTGTCCGCAGCGTCGACCTGGTTCCAGTCGACATGATCGCGATCCCGCTCGGGTCAGGTCGACGCAATGTCGTAGTGGGTGCGCCGGCGTACCTAGAGGCGCACGGGACCCCCAAGGCGCCGCAGGACCTCGCCAGACATTCCTGTCTCCGCGTTCGCCTCCCCAACGGCGCGATCTACCGCTGGCCGTTTGAGAAAGACGGTCGATCGGTCCACGTCGATGTGGAGGGCAGCCTAACGCTCGACGAAGCCAGTCTCGCACGTGCCGCTGCCCTTGCTGGGCTAGGTCTGACCCTGGCGATGGAATCTGACGTGCTGGACGACGTCGACTCCGGCCGCCTGGTGCGCGTGCTCGAGGATTGGACGCCGCGCCTCTCGCCACTCAGCCTCTACTATCCGAGCCGCCGTAATCCCACCGCCGCATTCAAGGCGTTTGTCGACTTTGCGCGGCAGAGAGGCGCCTCCTCTCATCTACCCATGGGCTGAGATGCGCCACGAGCGGACATCCGCCAACCTACGAGATGCGGACATTCGATGAGGGATAGACCGAGGACGACTAGAGGGCGGCCAGAACCCGCACGCCGGAGGGGGCCGCCCCGTATCCTCAGGCGATTGC